>Ga0099825_1007632_pt1 | contig 13106 bp, 12 predicted proteins | sample SiratroredBW_FD_76838 | JGI IMG/M metagenome (GOLD analysis project Ga0099825, IMG submission 76838) | Root nodule microbial communities of legume samples collected from California, USA - Siratro red BW | ecosystem: Host-associated > Plants > Roots > Nodule | place: USA: California | collected... | reverse complement strand
GATATATATATATATATATATATATATATATATATATATATATATATATATATATATATATATATTTTTTTTTTTTTTTTTTTTTTTTAATGTATTTTTTTTTTTTTTTTTTTGATTTTTTTTTTTTTTTTTTTTTTTTATTCTGTTATGTTTTGGTTTCTTGTCCTTTTTCATTAGTGGGGTTTGAAAGAGTTTTATACAATACATCAGTTAAAATTTGCTTTCAGCATGAAGTTCTGTCTTTTTTTTACAATTCTGTCTGAATTCAACGTGCATTAAATTGAAACACATGGAATTTACTACTTCTTCACGACTTTTTTCATATCTTTTCTTCTTGTTTTGAATGAAGTTTCGTCATTTTATGTTATTAATTCAAAATCCTATTTACTTTGCTAGATAAAGGAATTGCACATGGGGAGGAAAGGGTGGTTTTCTTCAGTGAAGAAAGTTTTCTTTTCTGATTCGAAAAAGGAACAGGTATGTATCTGACATGAATAGAAGAAAATTACCTTGAAATGGGATAATATTCTCATGCAAAACAATTTTGTTTGCTCATAAAAAACAGAAACATCCCCCTCATCATCATCATCATCATCATCATAAGTCAAAGTTAGGATGTTTTGGGGCTTATCACCCAGATGATCTAGAAGGAGCACCAATTGCTATTGTTCCCTCACTTCCTCCTAGAAAAGACATCATACCAAGAAGTGTGCCAGAGAATGAACAGAACAAGCAAGCCTTTTCTTTGGTTTTGGCCACTGCTGTGGCTGCAGGGGCTGCTGTTGCTGCTGCTGCAGAGGTTTCTCGCCTCTCAAACACGCCTCGTCATAATGAAAAAGCTAAACAAGAAATGGCTGCTACCACAATTCAAACAGCCTACCGTGGATATGTGGTATGGAATTTTATCAATCCTATTTATTTGGAACAAACAATGATACACAAATGAAATAACCAATAACATGGAAGGTTCATGTTATTTAAAAAATCATTTAGTTTGCTTTGTGTCTGTGCTGAAACAACATTGAACTGTGAGAGACTTTTATATGTAATAATCTTTCTATGTTATGTGTGATTTAGGCAAGAAGATCCTTGCGAGGCTTGAGAGGTTTGGCGAGGTTGAGAACATTGGTGCAGGGGCAAGCTGTTCAAAGGCAAGCAGCTACTACCTTGCAATGCATGCAAACTCTTTCACGGTTGCAGTCTCAGGTTCGTGCAAGGAAGGTCAGAATGTCTGAGGAGAATCAGGCTCTTAACCGGCAAATGCAGCAGAAACGTGAAAGGGAAATGGACAAGTCGCAAGCTAATGTAAGTAATTTGTATGTTATGTTGGAATTTATGTTATAGGGAGGACATCAATGAGCTATGCAAATACACTTGAGATGTATATTTGTCTCAGAGAATGCAGCTTATACAATAATGCTTCTGTTTGTGTTTCTTCTTTTATATATGATCATGTTTTCTGATTTATCTTATATCAAATTGCTAAGTGTTTTCCCCTTTTTTCTTCATTACCCGCTTCAAAACTTGAAGATATAATTATTGTTATGCTAATGTTCTACCGCCCTTAAATTTAGTTCTAAAGTGGCAAATACTTTTTCAGCAAATTGGAGAAAAATGGGATGATAGCTCGAAATCAAAGGAGGAAGTTGAGGCACAGTTGTTGAACAGGCAAATAGCAGCAATGAGAAGAGAGAAGGCTATGGCTTATGCATCTACACATCAGGTAAGAAGAGTCTGCCTTGTAGATTCTAATGGAACAAGAGAAACGAGTTTTTGATCCAGTTATATTTTGATGCCTCAATTGGTTCACAGTTAGATCATCAATGTAGAATTTTGTTCAAACTGAAAACCAGAAAATAGGCTAAAAATGCATGTGTAGACTAGTAGAATATAAATTATCTCCTCCTATGTATAACCACTTATTCTGTCTCTCCAACAGCAAACATGGAGAAACTCTTCAAAATCTGCTACAAATGCTACATTTATGGATCCAAACAATCCTCACTGGGGCTGGAACTGGCTAGAGAGATGGATGGCTACTAGGCCATGGGAGGGTCAAAACACTACCTACCACATTGGTCATGCATCTGCCAAGAGTGCTGCAAGAAACACCATGTCAGTTGGTGAAATCACAAAATTATATTCTCTCCGTGACCAGAACAATGATGCCAAAACCTCCCCAGCAAACCAAAAACCAACTCGTCCTCGCAGCAACGATTCCCCTCCAAAAAGAGCCTCAAAGGTCCCACTACCCAATGGAACAAGGTCAAAGGCATCATCAGGTGGTTCATGGGGTAGTGATAGTGATTCAAAATTCTTATTCAACAAAACCCCAGAAAACAATCGCAGGCACAGCATTGGAGTGTCACCAGCAAGAGATGATAAGGAGAGCCATGCAAGCTCTTCACCCGTATCATCCACCAAGGCTGCAAAGGCCAAGCCATCATCCAAAAGGAGAAGTTCATCATTTGCTCTACAAAGAAATGGAACACCAGAAAAAACAGCTTCTGCTCCTCTAAAGAAGAGACTCTCTTTCCCTGCTTCTCCAGCGGGTGCAAGAAGGTATTCTGTTTCAACCAGGCCGGGAAATGTGGCTTCCAACAAGAGTGTTGCCAATGCTACCATCCCTGAGGAGAAAGTGAGAGTGAGAAGGTAGAGATGCATCATGCATGCCATTGGTGTACTTAGAATAGAAACATGAACCAAGATTAATCAAATTATAAAAGGTGGCATCAATATCTTTTATAGTAGTCTCTATCAACTTTTCTTCACAAGCCATGTTGTTGGTGCAATGGGAGGAAATGCAATAAAATTTGACTCATCAAGTATTCATTTGATCCCCACAGTTGTCTTCATAACCAATGCAGATAACTTTTTCTTTTACTTTAACTCATTGTAGTAGTGCTATTTCTGATGTTATATATGTATCAGGATTATTGCTTTTGGGGGCGATATATATACTAGTTTTATCTCAATATATACTCTTTTATGTAAACATGTACTCCATTCTTTATCCCCTTTGTAAAGTACCATCAATTATTCAATGGAAATTGTTCTTTCATTCCATGTTTATGTTTTGAGAAGCATTAAAGGCAAATTATTCTGAATTCACAAAAAGCGTACACACTCAATGTAACATTTTTATTAAACTGAAAAAGTAAAGAATGAACTAAATTTAAAAATTTGAATTGAAATTTATGGTGAAATAATGAGATGATGTGAAGACAAGACGTTGATAATGGTATGATTAGAAGATGTCGGTGGGTGGTGGTCAGAGAATACCAACAGCGACCCATTGAATTGGTGAAGACGGTTTTAGGACTTGTAACCAACGGTGATCTTGGTAAAGGTTTTAGGTTAAATGTCTCTGTGACATGAACTTTTAATAATCATTGTTGTTGTGTACAACAGGAATGGTTTTCAGAATATTAATGACATTTGTTCTCTCAAGAACATTGCATTTTCATATATTCTCCATCACTCACTTTCACTACTTTTGTTTTCTTATATCAAATTAGACATTCAAGATTAAGTGAAGTAAAACTTTTTTATTTGAAAAAATATTTAATTAAATTCACTTAAAAAAGTAAAACATTATAAACCAAATATTACCAAAAATATATCATTGCTCTTGTCAAGTTACAATTGCGATTAATTAATATATTTTTTAAAAATTTGATTCATTTCCACCCATTTTTTTTGACTCCTAAAAAGGTATAAAGGAAACCCACTTTAATTATTAGCTTGATAGGATTGTTGATGATTTGATTTTCTCGAAATGGTTCAATGTTTTTATGAACAATTTATATAAACAATATTCGGCTAAATAAATATAATATTCCAATACAGAAGCCACGAAAAAAAAAAGATTGCTAACCATCTTCAGCCACAAAAGAACAAATTTTTAGGAAAAAAAGTTTTATTGAACACATATTTTGTAGAAGAGAATTCATTATTTGTTTTTAAATGCTTACAATTTGAAAAATTTGCACCGTATATGCAGCCATTGAAAGAAACTCTGGTGGGTCACGATGTGTGGTTAACTGCAGAAGAGATCAAGCCTAAAAAAATTCCAATTGTCCAATCAAAACTTGAGTGTGTGATGACTATTGGCAAATACAAAACCACATGGCATGAACCTGACCATTGAAAAACTTTCTCAACTCTGAATATATTATTTATAATAATAATAAATATAATATATTTGAACAAGTCATGCATACCAGTTATGCTTTCAAATAAGCATTTTGTTGTTTATATGTGTATGTTGTGTCTTTTACTTTGTTGTTTTCCACTTGTTCAACCCCTGCAATTACTTTTCACTCTGCTTGAGTTGAGCCATTTCACTTCAAATTTCAGTTCACACAACAATTTATCTGATAATGCCATCGTCAATAACAAGGAGGGGTAACAACCCTTCAGTGGTGTCCCCAATTCTCACTCCTACATGGCCTTGCATCAGCTATTATCCATTCATCAGCATTCATTATTCGTTATCCAAAACACAATAAAAAAACCTTTTAAATTTTCATCCCAGGTGTGTACAGCCTCTATATGGATGTAATGTTGTACACAAATAACAAAAGAGAAATGTTACTAACACATTTTGCATAACACCCCATGGTAATATAAGGAGTACCATGTTAATATAAGAACACACACTTTCTTCTATTTATTGACATTTATTAAATAAAAAATAAGACTCCAAAATTTTATATAATGGATTTCGGATAATAATAATAATAGTAAGAAAGGACTTGTTTACAAAAAAGAAGTGCACATAAATTATGCATTTATTTATTTTTATTTTTCTTACATTAAATGGTTTTAATTTTTGTGAATAAAGCGAAAAAAGGTAAGTAAATAAAGCTTTGCAGTTTCTGTTCTTTGATTCTCATTGTGCTTCTTGGTACTTAATGCTCTTCTTCCTCTGCCACCCATATCAGTTTCTTGGGCGAACTCTGTCCTAAACCACCGCTTGATGCTCTTTGTCTCTTGTCAATCTTATCCAAATTCTCCCCTTCAATTCGTTTCACTCTTTCCTTTCTTCACCACGTCATCTTACCTTTTCTGTATCAAAATGGGTCTAATCTTGAACCGAAATGTGCAATCTTTATTGGTCCCGTCTTAAGAGTGGATTCTTTTCTATCTACGTGCTCGATTGGGTTATCCGTTTTAATCCCGTTGTCGTAACAGTTTGATATTTCTCTGTTGATTTCAATTCTTTTTGTTAATTTTTTGCACTCTCAAGTTTTCTTTCTGATAAGGGGGTAGAAAAAGGCTGCGACTTTTTCAAAGGGTAGATTAGAAATGGTGTCAGGGAGCGACCCAGTTGAGTCTTTTTTCAATTCCGTTCAGGTTGTGAAGGAATCGCTGTCGCCACTGGAAGTGGGTTTTCGGAAGGCGGCGAAGGATCTTGAGCATTGTTTGGCAGGGCCAAAGAACAAGGTCAATGGTGTTTGTTTGATTGCCCCACTGAGGGAAGGTAGTGAATTTCAGATCTGTGATGTGAAGAAGAAGAAGGGGCTGTCAATGAAGGCTCCTTTGAAGGCTTTCTGGGGCATGTTTTCACAGAATTCAGGGAATGGTGGTGGTAGTAATAGAGCTCAAGTTGGTAAAGAAGATGGGCCTTCTTGCACCAATTGTTTGCAGTTTGCTGTGACTTGGTCTTTGTTGGTTAATGGGTTCCTTCAGTCTCTGCCACTTCCTTTCAAATCTGGAAAGAAGAAGTGCCACAAAGTGTGTGATGAAGATACGTTGTGTTCTTGCATGAAGCCCACTGTTTCATCATGTGAGGTGAAGCAGGATGAATCCAAGGGGGTTCAGTTTGGTAGAGCAGTTTGGGAGAAGGGTGTGAAGAGGAAGGATGAGAAGCATGTTTCACTTGAGTGCGTTATAGGTTTTATCTTTGATCAGTTATCTCAGACTATTCAGAATCTTGATCATGGGGTGCAACAAAATAACGATGACCTTGACTCTGGGAAAACTTGTCTGCCCCAACCTTCTTTTCCTCATTTTGGTAATGTGAATGCACTTACAGGTTTCTTGGAGGAGCACAAAGTATATGTGAATGGTTTCTTCGGGAATTTGAGGTTTGCAAAGGTGGGTGGTGTACCATCAACGGTGCCTGGAGAAGAAAGCCCTTTGACAAACCGGGAGGGAGATAATAGCAATAATAATAATAATAGTAATGGTAATGGTAGTGGTAATAATGAAAACAAGGATGAAAGCGGAGGAAATTCGCCACAGAAGGTTGCCAACAACATATTCAGTATTCCTCTCTCAAATGTGGAGCGTCTAAAGTCTACACTTTCCACAGTTTCATTGACAGAATTGGTTGAACTGCTACCACAACTGGGAAAAACTTCTAAAGACCATCCTGATAAGAAGAAACTAATCTCGGTGCAAGATTTTTTTAGATACACAGAGGCTGAAGGTGTGTCATATTATTTTCCGAATTTGCTTGCATAAGATACCAGCAAACTCTTCTTAATAACTGCAGTTATCGATTGTTAAAACATGGAGTCTTTGGAGTTAGGATTATGGTGTAATTTAATTATTTAAAATAGTGAATTCATTTATTAGAATATACATATACATAGGAATAGGATAGAACATGCTGGTATGCATGGACAGGGAAAAGATATATGAGAAATCTGTTTCAGCAAATATGAGAGTATAGGTTAGGTATATTTTTAACTGTTAAAGGAACTGATATGAATTCTCTGATTCTTGTAAAGATATTGTCAATTAGCTTGAACAGTAATGTAAGTCAGTTTAATAAATCTGCTAATGGTTTTCAAATGCAGCGCTTTGATTATCTGAGACCAAATTGTTTTTTATAGATTTGATTTAAATGTGAAAGAGTGGAGATTAACTGGCTGATTAGGAATCATAGGAATGAAATATGAGAATGCTAGGGTTGTGGCCTAGGGTAGACTACAGATGGAATGTTGGCTTAAAATTCATAGACGAGACAAACAATATTGTGAATGTCAATGGAGAAGACCTTGCGAACATTTTAAAAAATGTTTTCAAAATTTTATCATCAGCATTTTCATTCCAGTATTAACCCCTTAGCAGTTTTTAAACATTATATTACAAAATAACTTCATAAAGCAAAAACCTAAAACCACAATCAAGCAGGAACTTATTTTTTCTGGACTAGTGTTTGGGAATTGCGGCAATAAATCTCTGTATGATCAAAATTGCAATAAGAAATCTTGTTTGAATATAGACAATCAACGAATATATTTCATGCAATAAACAACTTTATTACAAATGGGTAGAGGGCTCTGAATCCTATCAGTTGTGATCTTTTAGCCTTTTTGTACCATATGCTTAAGCTAATCTGCTTCTGACATCTTTGCTTGAATATTTAGTTACAATTTCCTGTTTATTTGTTGTGTATTGTTAGAAAGGATCTTAGGCATAGAAAAAGAGAACTTGAGATCTATTTTTGTTATTAGTTTATTATTTAATTAATATATATATTGTTACAGAGTTCTTTCTATAGAGGAAGTTAATGGTCCCAATTGAAAACCGTCACATATGGTACTAGGTGTTGACTCAGTAATACATATATGATAGCCAACTTTTGGAAGTTGGTTAACAGATAGAGAAGATAGGGTAGCTACAACACCGGATACTAGACTATGTAGAGACTGGGTACTTTATTTATTTATCGTGTATGCTGATTTCTTTGTGGTATTTTCTGGAATGAAAAAAATTGACTTTTCACTTTCATTATGGTATAGGGAGGAGGTTCTTTGAGGAGTTGGATAGAGATGGTGATGGCCAAGTAACTCTGGAAGATCTAGAAGTAGCAATGAGAAAACGCAAGCTGCCACGAAGATATGCTAAAGAATTTATGAGCCGTGCGAGAAGTCACTTGTTTTCCAGGTCTTTTGGTTTGAAGCAGTTCTTATCATTAATGGAACAGAAGGAGCCAACAATTCTTCGTGCATATACTTCTCTTTGTCTAAGCAAGTCGGGGACACTGAAGAAGAGTGAAATATTGGAATCACTAAAGAACGCAGGACTCCCTGCAAATGAAGACAATGCTCTTGCTATGATGCGATTTCTGAATGCAGATACAGAAGAATCTATTTCATATGGACACTTCCGCAATTTCATGCTTCTGCTTCCCTCTGATCGTCTTCAAGAGGATCCAAGGTGAGAGAAATATGATCAATTACTTCTCAAAATCTGTAACATGGATTACTCACTGTAGAATATGGCCTTGTCTAAATTTTAACTTGTGAAAGAAGTTCTATTAAAATGTATTTTTATTTTCTTATAAATACTTACTGAGAACTTTTATCTAAATTGGCCTTGTGTGTGCTAATGGTAGGTTGTTATCCTGAAGTTAGACGCTTTATGTCTTGAGTACAGTTTTAAATGAGGTAGAGTAGTTGCATCAGTGCTCAAATGTAGAGTTAAATGAGCAAGGGTCCTAACAATTTTCAGAAAGATGCTGGTTCAAGCCTTTGGATGGGGAGGACACCACCATTAGGAGAAGGATTAACAGTAGTGTATATGTGTTTTGTATATAAGTTGAAGTTTTTCAGCTTCTGTTTGTAAGCAGTAGATTAGTTTTGCCAGCTGTAGTTACTTATCCTTTCTGTCTTGTCTGTTATAGGCAGTTACAGTCTTTGTTCTATAAGTACTTGAACTCTCTCAAGAGATTTAAGAAAATCAACAAAAAAAAGTTCTTTCATTTCTCAATTTCTTTAAATTCATGGTATGAGAGCCAGTATATTGAACTTCAGTGTTAACTGGAGGAGGAACAATAGTTGCAGTTTTGGAGTGAGTGAGATTCAATGATGAAGATTCGAGGATGAAGATTCAATGTGTGGAGCTAGAAACTCTAGGATTTAAATTTTGTTACACAACTTAGAACTTTGAAGCACTTTTGAACTTGAAAAATTAATGATTTCTGTAGAGACTGTCAATATCATCAATGCTTATGCACCATATGTGGGATTAGAAGCACTTTCAAAAGAAAAGTTTTGGGAAGGAATATTTGCTGGAGTTTATTTAAGGCTGTCCATGAGAAGAAAAGATTCTCCTCGGTGGGGATCTAAATGGACATTTAGTAGTGGGGCAAGGAAATTTATCCAGGAGTTCATGGTGGTTTTGGATAACTAAACGAGAAAGTATAGTTTATTATTGATTTCTCAATGGCATATGATTTTAAGTTTATAAAACACTTGTAAGAGTGGAAGCTCAAGGTTAAGATTTCAAATTAAATTGTTTTTAGTATGAAACTTTGATAAAAGAACTTCCAATGATTGTAAGAGGATTCTATTCTTACTAAAAAAATAAGGGTCTTATCCTTTATCTTTATTTTTAAGAGCTGTAATCAGAAAATCTGACAAGCAGTCAATGATTAAGATTCAGTTAGTAATTTAATTTCGTCAATGTTCAATCAGTGATTAAAATTGATCCTCTATGTTAATGACTATTTTTGGTTATACTTTCAGGAGTATTTGGTTTGAAGCTGCAACTGTAGTTGCTGTTCCACCAGCTGTTGAAATTCCTGCCGGAAGCGTGCTAAGATCTGCATTGGCAGGTGGCCTTTCCTGTGCCCTGTCTTGTGCCTTACTGCATCCAGTTGATACAATTAAGGCATGTTCTTGAACTTTGATGAACAATTCCATATTCCTCTCATAGCCATTTGATTGTTTTGGCTCCTTTAGAGGCCTCATCGTTGTCTTATTTCGTATATTAGACTCGAGTACAAGCATCAACCATGTCCTTCCCTGAAATTATTTCTAAGCTGCCAGAGATTGGAAGGCGGGGTTTATACAGGGGGTCAATCCCTGCAATTCTTGGACAGTTTTCAAGGTTGTTTATTGATCTCTTTTCAATGCTTCCCTCTCATTTTCCTTTATTTTAAAGCAAATAAGCTGAAAAGAAATTGTTGTTTCATGCTTCATTAATGCCTTCCATTGACAATGAAGAGTAATTATTTTCCTTTCAAGCTTATGCCACGTTTGATGTTGCAGCCATGGCTTGCGAACTGGGATATTTGAAGCAAGTAAATTGGTGTTGATAAATGTTGCTCCAACACTGCCAGAACTCCAGGTAATTTGTAAAGCTTATATGTCTTCCTTGTATTAGTTAAAGCTGTTGCTTTGTTAAGTGGTTCTGCGATAAATTTTTCTTGCTTTCCAACTTACCATAAATAAAAGCATGAAAAATCTGTCACTCTGTAATAAGCTAATATTTTTCACTTAACTCCTTGTCTCTATTAAAAGGGTCGTCAGTGAGGCAAATGCTTTAAACTGAGATGTTCACACCTAATCGATCAATGTTTTTCAAATTCTATTTAGTCCTTTTCAGTACTCTAAAAGGTTTGTCCTTTACACTTTGATTGGCCTTTAAAAGTTAATTTTTACATTAGGGTGTTCATAATAACTTCATTATGTTGTTTAATAGGGGTCTTCTTTGTTGTCCCTTAACTAAATCCAAAAGTTTCATGTACGAACCCTTTTGCAGGTACAATCTGTAGCATCATTCTGTAGCACATTTTTAGGAACAGCTGTGCGGATCCCCTGTGAAGTGTTGAAGCAAAGGTTACAGGCTGGTCTTTATGACAATGTGGGTCAGGCTTTAGTTGCAACTTGGGAGCAGGATGGTCTTAGGGGCTTCTTTCGTGGAACCGGAGCTACCCTGTGCCGTGAGGTTCCATTTTATGTCGCTGGCATGGGGCTTTATGCTGAATCTAAAAAGGTGTGTAACTTCCATGATTCAGCATGCTTGATCAATCTTCTTGTGTTCGTCAATACTATTTTCATTTTGATTTATGCATTATAGTATCTCTTTAACCTTGGTGTTCGGTCTCTAACTGAAGAGAAAAACGTAATGTGATTCATGCGGCTAAACTCACCTAGTGGTATCAGGCTTTGATGTTGTCTTATAAAAATTTGTTTGAAACTTGTTTGTTAAAATGAATGTTTTTATTCACCCAATTATGTAGGAATTTTATCACTTTAATGCAACAAATCAGCAGCAATAAATTAAGATTGTGTTAATATTGAATAGGTTGAAAAACATCAAGTTAACTTGAAGCCGTGAAACATTGATCTTCAAAGTTGTGACAACAATTGATATATGTTAACATACGCAAGAATTATAGGGAACACCTTACTCATAAACCAACTTGTGACCATTCAATAATAATGTTAATAATGAAAATAAATTGCATGTAGGCTTTGCATATTATATTTGCTTGGCTACCAGTGAATCCACCTATGTTTCCACTCTGAAATGGTTACTGAGTGTGGTGGTGCCTTTGATTTTAGGTTGTTGAACGTCTACTAGAGAGGGAACTGGGTCCCTTGGAAACAATTGCTGTTGGAGCTTTATCTGGCGGCTTGGCGGCTGTTGTCACAACACCATTTGATGTCATGAAAACTAGAATGATGACTGCGCAGGGCCGGTCTGTGTCAATGACCTTGGTAGCCTTCTCTATACTAAAACATGAGGGACCCCTTGGCTTGTTCAAAGGAGCAGTTCCCAGGTTCTTTTGGATTGCACCTCTCGGAGCCATGAACTTTGCAGGTTATGAGTTGGCAAAGAAGGCTATGAATAAAAGTGATGATGGCAAGCCAGGCAGTTCAGAGTAACATCTTGAGTGTTTCAGCAACCAAATGTCTGGTGGAAGTTTTGAGTTTACTGCAGCAATCAATGGAATAAGGTCATTGAATTGCTGCTCTCAGATACACATTTTGTTTCCCTTGTTCATTTTCTACTTTTACAAGATTGCCCTTTGTAGCAGCAGAATCAAAAAGTATATTCATCGTATATTTGCAAACTAAAAAGGTTCAATTTTATTTCTTCATCTATTGTACAGATTTTACTTCTTTGTATCTTTTTTCAGCTCTCATTTTTTTTTTTTATTGTTTTGTTGGATCAGTTTGTCACCACAATTTTATATTTGATTTGCGAGTCTTCCATTTATTTGGTTACAATCTTGTATTTGACTGTGTAGTTTTTGGAACATAATTCTTGCGGTTGAGACTGAAGCTTAATTGGAGTATATCTGGGGTAGCAAGTTCTTTATATAAATTTGTGCATACGCTAAACCCACATGACTGATTAATACAATACTTTTGTTTTGTTTTTTATTAGAGATAGTTATGAGATTAGTTCTTCATGCAAGTAACTGTTGACAAAGTCTAAAAATTTCATACTTCAGACGATGAATTTTGTTTTAATTTGGTTTGGCTGATTCCATGCATCCAATCTATTTATTCAGGCAATACCCAAGTTTTATTTTTGAAAAGGAAAATATTTAACCCAATTTAGTCTCTGGATTCTTCCTGCACCTCCATAAAATCTAAAATATCATTAATACCTTTATGTAAATTATAAAAATAGGTATTTGATTCTGTCGGATTGAGCCTCCAGTATACAAATTTTTTGGAATTGAATATCGGATGAGGTGAATTCTAGGATATAAAATATATACCGGATTGTAATTAAGGGGTTCAATCTGGTACGTAATTTTGAAACTTATCTCATTCGATATATTATTTTTAAAAAAATTGTATACCGGATGAACGTATGAGTAGGATCCAAATATACAATTTGTATACTGAAATGCATCCCATTTGATATACAAATTGTATACCGGATCTTATTCATCCATTAGTTAATTATTTAGTATATAATTTTTTTAAATTGTATAGCGAGTAGTGTGTTTTGGTATATAAAAAAATAAAATACATTCAGGATGAAACTCCAATCCGATATATTAATAAGTCAAGGACTTGACCTTAGTTTTACTTATGGGCTTGCAATATGTTCTTGTGCATTACTATTCCAGCATTGTTGGTGTGCATGTGCGTCACTGCTTGGTTCTCGCTCCATCTTTCTTCATATTTTTTTCCAAGTAAATTTTTCTCCATTCAAGTCCAACCCATACTCCTGCAAACTCAATTGGGTGTCTTTCTCTTTTTCCTCTTTTTTTTTTTTTTTTTTTTTTTTTTTTTTTTTTTTTTTTTTTTTTTTTTTTTTTTTAAATAATTTCATTTTTCTTTTTAACATTTTGTTTTTTTTGAAAATTAAAATTATTTTTTTTTTTTTTCTTTATGGTG
>Ga0099825_1007631_pt1 | contig 13107 bp, 18 predicted proteins | sample SiratroredBW_FD_76838 | JGI IMG/M metagenome (GOLD analysis project Ga0099825, IMG submission 76838) | Root nodule microbial communities of legume samples collected from California, USA - Siratro red BW | ecosystem: Host-associated > Plants > Roots > Nodule | place: USA: California | collected... | reverse complement strand
CAAAGAATTTTCTCATTTAGGCCATTTTCTTTAATTTTTTAAATGTTTCTTTCAGAACCATCAACCCATTACCCCTCACATTGTAGGTACTCTATTTTTTTTCACAAACTCCTTGAACCTAGCATCCCTTTACTGTATGTTCAAATATATAAGCAGTTTTGCTCCCAATCTTTAACTAACATTTTCAAAACCAAGCGCAATGATTTGACACTGTTCTACTTAACACATATTGCTTAATTTTGGGCCAAATCTCCAACCATTCTATCTATCCTACTTTTGACTAGATCATTAGACCTATACAAGGTGAATTTTCTTCCTACCATTGGTATATCGATCAATTCAACATTATCAATAAAGTGATTAAATCCTGCATCTTTGTACTACTATGTTGGTGTGTGCTTAAACCTTTCCTTTCACCTAGATACCTAACAACATTAAAATCTCCAACTATACACCAAATCATATGACCTTGTTCCTACTTACGATCACCTTTCTCCTCCCACATTGCTACCTTTTCATTTAAGTGACCTGAAGAGTAGTCATTAACTACATTGATCTGTAAATTAATTTATCCTTTCCACATTCCTTTAGTAACATTGTATCCTTTGGATTTTTTGTATTTGTTTACGTTGAACTTGGTTTGACACCACAACTAAGTAGTCCCTCTACATGATTTCTGACACACTTTCTGCCTATTCTATATTATTACTACCTAACATTGTAAAACGTACCTCCTTATGAATATATTCAGTCTTAGTTTCATGGATGCATATCATATCAACCTCTTCCTTCTTTATTAAGTCAATTAAATAGTCCCTTTTAAATATTCCCCCTACATCCCTAATATTGACACTACTGATCTTCATTTATACTTTGTCCCATCTCCCTCTTCCATTTTCTGCTTCATTTTCTTATCCCTATCTGTTAGCAATGATGTTGAAAAGTATTTGATGAATTCAAATGTTGAAGAGTTTTAAAGATTTGAATTAAAGTCTTAGGAGTGTGTGAGTTGTTTATTTGCTAGTGTTAATCGTGGTCATTAAATTTGCTCTAAGAAAATTATTTGGGTTAAATCTATTTTCTAAATAATATTTAAAAAAAATTTGTAATACTGATTTTTTCAAAGAGTTTTTTTTTTCAAGCTTAATCAATTGAAAATCTTTTTAGTAAAATCAGAAACCCAGATGAAGTTTTAATTGATTTAGTTTATTAAAGTTTATTCTTTTATAATTAAATGAGTTGAGAAGTCTTAGTAATTTTTTTGAGACTTAGAATTTTTCATCGAGATCAATTTTTTCATGCTGAATAGTTTTATGAGATTTATTACTCATTATTTTTGATAAAGAACATTTAATTTCAATTCTTGGAGCAAAGTTCACTTATCTATAACTAATCTAAGTGGCTTTTGTTTTGGTTCTTGGTGTCTAGGAAGTTTTTCTGCAATCTTTGAACTTGTAGTTGAAAATTTCATTTGTATTTTCAGTTTTAAGTGTTTGCATTGATTCTTATACTACAATTAGATAGGGTTTATAATTGTAGTGTATTAGAGTGCTACATTGTGTAGTTTTGAATCTTGTAGGATGCAAGATTGTTTCTTGGTGTGTGAATTGTATTAATTTGTGTGTTTTAGTGAAATTTTTGCTAGATTGGGAAAGAAACTGGATGTAGCTCCTGAGAAAGAGAGAATTAGTATAAAACTCGTGTTACGCTTCATTGATCTTCATTCTTGTATTGATTTTTTTAATTAATGCATGGTAATTAAACAAACAAAATTTTATTAAATTGAATTTGAATCTTAAGTGATTGTTTTTCTATGACTATGATAATAAAAAAATTGTAATTTATTGAAGCAAAATTAACTGAATCGTATTTAATGTCAAGATAATATAGAACATAAAGTTTAACATATTGTTTTTTTGTTATTTTGATAATTAGTAAAAGTGTAATATGTTGTAACACAATTTAAATCAATTGATTTCATAATAGTTTGATAAAATAGAAAATTTAATACGCTTGAGTTTCAATTGATTGTTTATCTACTGATTGCGACTTAAAAACTGCAGTACATTGATTTAGTGAAAAAAATTCATTCCCAAACTGGTTTTTGTAAAATTCTACCACAGTTCAATTTACCACCTTCTTGAACTTAACCCAAAGTGTATATACTATTTTTCGTCATTTCAATTCTTTTAACAATATTACTTTTATCCGCTAAAAAAGTAAACCCTATTTCAAATTCGAATAGCCTCTCTAGGGTCGTTTCTTAATGAAAATAGTTGGTTGTAGTTTTTAATAGAACTATCAAAAACAATATTAGTGAGGTATTGAGCATCTAACCTTAGATTTCACCACAAGACCATGACCGTTTACCCTTGGTGTTAATCCATGCCTCTTGCCCCATTGTGTTTCCACTCTGCTAGGGTTAGAATCACCTATGAGAGAGAATTTTGATCTAGAGTGAGTGTCATGTCTCTTTTCATTGTCGAAGACTGCATTCATTCCCCATTTTCCTCAAAGTTAGACCATCCTAAATGTTCCATGAAGCCTATTGTTTAGATCGTTCTATTGTGCATGTGAGCCCAATATGGTTTCATAGTCTCCCGTTGCCCCAATGTCACTTTTCCTTTTCCATGCTATTTGTTTTTGTAGTAGCTGACATGCTCTCAACCACATTCCACCCTTCCATTTTTGTGTAGTATTTCCTGCAACGTGAGATATTGTTATCATTTAATGTGTTTGTGTAGCACGTACCGTTGTCGGCATTTGCTTATTTCATTGCTGTAAACTTCATTGAGATTTCCTTTCTATTTTTTATCCAACCCATCGGCTCTAATTTGAATTCCGAGCACTTTGTTTTCTTCAAATATCTGTTTTGCATGTTCACGCCTTTGTCGCTCGTTAACAGAACAGTATTATCCCCAAGTATTTGACTCGTATGAAGTTAAAACCCCTAAAATGGAGTTTTCTTTAAGTGAATAAATACTAGATAAACTATGGAATCTCTTGATGAAGCTTCTCTCCAGTCATTCCTTCTTTTCCTCCTTCACCCAAAACTCAATTACATCTCTTTTGTTTGCTTGTCCTGACCCACTATTGATGTCTTTCCCAACTGCTTGTGCGTATGACTTATCCGAGTACATAACTAGAAAAATTACTGATAGTGACCAAAAAATTAATCACTAAATGACCAAAAGCAGTCACTGATTAAAACAATGATCGATTTAGTAGTCAAACGCGTCCGTCGCTATTTTGCTGGTTGCTAATGCATATTGACTGATTCTGTGACCGATTTTATGACTGATTTTGTGATCGATTATGTGATTAATTTTGTAATCAATTCTGTGATCAATTTTGTGACTGATTATGTGACCATTTCTGCGACCGATTTTAATAGTCACTAAATCGATCACTAGTATTTTTTTTTCAATTTTTATTTTTTTTGAAAAAAATAAATCTGATAATACAAAATTTGATATTGATAATTTTTCTTTAGACAATGATGCAAAAAAGTTTATAATGATGATACATGATTAAGATTTAAGATTCAATGCAAAACAATACAATAATAATTAAAAGATCAAATTTGACATATCCTTCAAGTCAATAATCCAAAAAAGTTTATAATGATGTTACATAACTAAGATTCAATACACACATTTTGATAGTGCTAAAAAGATCAAATTTAATGATAAATAAAGTTCAATTTATATTTCAGGAGGTTAAAAATCCATCTTTTTCATCAATAGATGCAACATTTTGTTATTTTGCTCAATTTGTCTTTCATTGTTGACCATTCTTTCACGAAGTTAATCTCTTTCAGTTTCAACTACAAGTAACTTCTTTTTTAATTGTTCAATCTCCTCCTTCATGACCTGCATAGATGAAGATGTAGAATCTTGATAGAGTTGTCTCCCAATTGCATTGATTGACTCAGATCCAAGTCCATACACCTTCTCTTTGTTAATTCCAACAATTTTACACCAAAGTTGTAATTCATTAGGTGGAGACACTCTTGTAGCAGATGCTGATTGGGATGCTTCTTGCCATGGACGTATAAACTCTGGCTATAAACATCAAAATAAAATTGGTAATACATTAGAAAAAGTTTTAAAAAAATACACTACTGTTAGACAAATTGACATATCACATTTATATGACTTACATTCACATGTGTTGATCTTTGATCCACCCATGTTTTGTCCTTCTTCCGTTGGTGTGTATGACAGAACAACTCTGATGGGATAGAAGGTTTTCCATTCAACTTTGTCTAAGATAAGATTAACAAAAATATTAATTTAGAAATAAAATATGTACCACAAAAACAAAAGATAGTTTCTGAAGTTATATATGAATGAAATAAAGAATATTAAACCATAAATATAAAGAAAATGTATTTTTACTTCTAGATTTTACTAATGAACTGAGTTTGACAACATGTTATCATGCAACCAAATTGGAACTAACTAATTTTGTGTATGCTATCAATAACTAAATGCCTTGAAGTACAACCAGACAACATACCAATCTTCCTGATGTACTCCAACTAGACAACATACCATATGTAGGAAAATCATTGATAGTTCACATTAATGCAACTTTCATCATAAATTTTTGTTTTTTTGATATGTCATATGTTAACAGACCTTCATTCCACAACAATTTTAACTCATCTATCAATGGTTGCAAGTACACATCTATTTTTTTACTTTGGATTTTTTGGCCCAGTGATAATCAAAGTTAAAAACATGTATGGAGTAGTCATACACAATTCAGGTGGTAAATTATAGGGAGTTACAATCACTGGCCAACAAGAATATAGTTTTCCTGATTGACCATATGGTGTGAAACCATCAACATATAACCCTAACCTTACATTTCTTGGTTCAACTGCAAATTCAGGAAATGTTTCATCAAAAATGTTTCTGTGCTTCTCCATCTGATGGATGACACAATAATCCTTCCTTCCTTTTATTTTCAAAATGCCACCTCATATGTGGAGCAAAACTCATTGAGGCATATAATCTCCTAAGCCTAGGAATGAGGGGTAAATAGTTTATTCTCTTCACAGGATGATCTTTATGTTTACCCCTACCCATCCTCTTTGTCTTGTAATGAGGTTTGTGACAAAACTTATATTCTGTTAATTGTTTATCTTCATCTAAGTAGAACAACATACACCCATCAATACAATAATCAATTTTGATTGCAGACAGACCAAGTTTTGAAACTAGTTTTAAGGTTTTATAATAATCTTCAAGTATAAAGTTCTCTGCAGAATGTGTTTCTTTCAAAAGAGCCAACGCTTGATTAAAAGATCGTTGGGACATGTTTCCCTTTAATTTAATTGTCAATAATCTAACAACAATAAATAATTCAGTGTGATTAGTACATCCTGGCCACAGTGGTTTTTGTGAAGCATGTAATAAATCATAAAACTTTTGTGTTTCAGTATTTGGAAAATCTTCATTTTTTTCATCATAATTAACTGAAAACTCTACACCAACTGCTTCATGGATCATGCGGTCAAAGTCTTGATTATGACACTCACATACACATCACACAAAGTTGGATCAATTTCTCCATGACATGTCCAATACCAATAACTAGGAATAAATCCCCTTCGATAGAGATGAACTTTAACATCTTCAGAATATAAGAAGTTAAGATTTTTGCATGTAGTACACAGACATCTAATTTTTTCATTTGATAAATTTGTTTTTCCAAGAGCGAAAGACAAATTCAGCCACACCATTTAAAAATGCTTTGGTGTACCCCTTTCGACCAGGTAAGAGCCTATTATACATCCAACTACGATTTTCATGAACATCCATACTCTGTCATATAATCAACCAATACTAACTTTAATAACTAATATACCATACAATTATACACAATAAGATAATTTTTTTGAGAAAGGTTGTAACACCAATCATTCATTATAAAAAGTGCAATGAACCAATTGAAATTCAAAGATAGCAGTCCAACAACTTAAAGCATACAAACTTAAAATAGAATAGTATGGCACAGGTGGAATATAAATCTTACAGGATGGAAGTTTAACGAGTTGACTGAGTATATTTTGTTCCCCTCTCTGTGGCATTTAAAAGTGAAGTTTTTACCATGCTGACTATGATCCAAATGATGCATCCCAACTCTTCCTTCTACTGAACCAACCTACAACAACTGTATTGTCAGTTTCAAAATCACAAAAGTAATCAAACTAGACATACAACCTTTAAATTGATAATTACACTGAAATGAGAATTAGGAAGGAAGAGATATTTTGTATATTATTCTTATAAATTAGAAATATACAATGGATTAGACTAATGGTTTTTCATATTTAAAGTGTGTCTGTTGTTTTTCGTATGTAAAGTTTTTGTTTAAAGCATTTTTATATACCTTTTGCCTTGTTGAAAAATTTGAATACTCTTACTGTATAATTATGATATTACAAAAACTAATAACAAAATTATTTATGCTTATATATTTTTATAATTTCAATATAAATTTTAATAAAATTAATTTTATTATAACATTTAATCTTTTTTATTATCGTAAAAAAGTGTTATTATTATAATTGTGAAATAGAAGAGTTGGGTTGGGGGTGGAAGGAGGAGAATGAGTGCAAACAGAGCTTCATCGAGATTACAAGCTTTGATCAATCACATATAGGGTTCGTATTGTGCTCCCACCAACCCCAACATTTTGGATAAACCCATCGATTTGAAGAAGAGAGCGGCGGTTCTGATCTGTCTTCAAAGGCAGCGATGGGAGTCTGCGAGTAATCCTCACCAAGCGCTCTTCCTCTCTCTCAACCCACTCCGATATCTCCCTCACTCTTTGAAATAAATGTTTTTTAGTTTTTTTTTTTCAATTCAAGTTTCATCTCACTGTTTTTCTATTTCGATTGAATGCTTTATATTATGAAATCTGGAGACAAAAAGGTAACACTAATAATGCAGAATACAATTAAGTTGAGATTTACTAAATTAGACTGAAAGTATTACCTGAGGATTTTGCAAGTTGTAAACAATAAGATTTTATCAGTAGTGCCAGCAACCCAGAGGACAAGCGGCACCGACGATCTGCCACTCGAGGGGGGATTCACAGATATATATGTCGATCTTTATATGCTTTAGCCACATTCGTTTTTGCTCCGAATAGGAAGGTTTGGATCTTTCAATCTTATGTCGTGACGGATTACCACCGCTTTTGGTGTTCTAAATCCTAAAAAAAAGAAACCCTTTCGAAATTGAAAAGAGGTCGGTGCCTATTGAGAACACCAAAGAGCAAAGTCCAAGCAAAATACTTCCAAGATAAAAGTAAAATTATTTACTTTAGTTATACTTTTGAATGGCGGGCATTTGGTCTAGTGGTATGATTCTCGCTTTGGGTGCGAGAGGTGCTGCATTCGATTCTCGGAATGCTTTTTAATGTTATGTGAATCAGTGGCTGAAATCAGTGACCATCGGTGACCAAATTTTTCGGTGACTAATTTTAGTCACTATTCAGCAGTTTTCTTGTAGTTGTAATTTATGCTCCATACTTTTTTCGCTGTTTATTTTTCCTTTGTTTGCAATCTCCTTCCTACGAGAGTCCTCATATCTTGCATGGTTTAGTCTATATTCACATGCAATTTAACATTACTAATCCATATTGCATCAAGTTTTATCTTTAGATCTTGAGCGTTTGATACACCTTGAAATCGGACAAACCCAAAGCTTTGTCCTTTGCTATTAAGTCTTCTAGATATGAACACTTGTGTCACCCTTCTCCATCTCTTAAACTTTCCAAATATCATACTCTCCATATGCAATTAAAAAATGGGAAAAGAAGAAAGTTGTTCCATTTTTTCTTGAGCTCACTTTTTCATGTGAGTTTTGATTTGACGCGCCACGCACAGAGAGAGAAAGGATTCGAAGCGCCGCATCTGAAGTGCCAATTCTAGGATTGGAAGTGCCACTGGAATGTGCGCCAATCGTTTAATCATAATTCACACCAATTCCAATAGCCTGGAACGAGCGGCACGAGAGATTTCAAGCGTTGCAACTTGGAAGGAATGAGCTCCGCGATTTTTGTGATGCAATTCTATTATTGAAACGGGGAAGAGATTCAAAGTGTCGTGAGTTCTCTCAACATGGATGCAACGAGTGCGACGAATTTTGAGTTCTTCTTGCAAAAATTTACGAATCTTGGCTTTCCAGGTTCATGGTACTTAATTTGGTTTTATGGTTTTATTGTCTATTTTCCTATTTCTCTTGTATTTTGCTCTGTGTCTTCTTTATTGACTATCAAGACTATTGGGCAAGAATCTAAAGGGTTTCAAATTCCTTGGGGTTGCTTAAAAGAATCTGGTACATATCATAACTTGAAGCCTGTGACAACTGCTGTTGCGAGAAATAAAATCTTTGCTCAAGTACTACACAACACTTGTGATATTCCCTCTCTTAGCTGCCTAAACTGTGCCTTAAAGGGGACATGATTTCTGTCCAAATCTCTGAGGAGGACTATCTTGCTGGCTTAGAGGAATGCCAAAATCATCTTTATGGTAGAATTGTCTTGTGCAAGGGAGATAAGCCTCTCACTCACTTGGAAGTTTGCAAGAAACTTGAATGGGCTTGGAGGTCTTTGGGCTCTTGGAAAGCTATTCCTCTCGGCAAGGGATTTTACGAGTTTGCTTTCTCCTCTTTAGAAGACTTGAGGAGGGTTTTGGGAGTTAGTTCTTCGAATCTTTCTCCAATGATTCTCAGAGTTTTTGTTTGGTCATAAGATTTTGTTCTTGATACAATGATGATGACCAAGGCTCAAGGGTGCGGATCCATGGGCTCTCAATGGAATATTGGCAGCCTAAAGTTATATTTTCTATTTCTAGAGGCATTAGAACACCTTTTTCCTTGGACAATTGTACCATGAACAAAACAAGAGGTTTTTTTGCAAGGGTTCTTGTGGATCTTGATTTACTTGCGGAGCTTCCAAATCAATTGCTGGTTGAACATCCTAGGTTTGCCTGTGGCTGAGATTGAGTATGAAAGGCTCCCCCTTTTTTGGCATGCTTGTAAAATGATAGGTCATTCTTTCTCTATCTGCAAGAAAAACAACATTGAGAAAATTTGCACTATTCTCCAGAAAACAGGTTCTCATAATGTTTATAAGGCTAGACAGGTTTACGTGAAAAAATAACCCAATTTGACTTTATTGGAAAAATCTGCTCATATTCAATATGATAAACATAATGCAGTTGTTAATACGGTGAAAAGCTTGCCAAAAGTTTTGCTGTAGGAAAAGAGGGTGTTCTTAACTTGGATGGGGTCCCATCTTTGGACCATGGTTGGGTTGATGTTTGTCCCAACCAAGGGAATAAGGGAAAATCTATTTCTATTGTTGGCTCTGATAAGATTTCTAGTGCTCTTAAAACCCTTCATTCTAGGGATTTAGTCTTTAATAATGTTTTTCGATGTTGTGAAGATGTTGCAGGTTATCTTGAGGATGCTCTTAACCTGGGAAAAGATGGTGCAAATGATACGGTTGCTGCTAACTCAACTACAAAGGATGGCAAGGATTCTTCTACTAATACAACTCCTTTGCAGGTTGTAAAGGATTCTCAAGAAGTTGTTGGTGATGATGTTAGTATAGATTTTGTTGCCACCCAAATTTTGGTTACTACAAAGACTAAGAACCAGTTTCAGGAGGAACCTGTTCTACAAACCTCTCCTACTTCTCCCACTTCTAGAGTTAGGGTTTCTACTACTTCTCCTCATAGTCCTACAAGAAATGGAGGGAACTTTCAACAGGTTTAGTGATTGTTTTAGATTCTGTAAAACGCTCTACTGATAATATTTTTTGCAGATCAATTTGTTAACCAGGTTTCTACCTCTACATATGTTTTACCATTTGTATTTGATGCAAAAAAGTAAGTTGTTTGTAATTATTGGAGGGATATGGTTGAACAAGACTCTCTTAGTGAATCTGAGGGATTGGAGGAAGATCATGTGCTGATTGCTAGGAAGCCTGGAAGGCCAAGTAAACATGCCTCTAAAGGTGTCAAAAAAGCCGCTAAAGCGGGTCCAACTAAGAGGAAATGATGGATTTGAAAGATTTTTTTTGGAACATCCGGGGGGTTGCCAATGATAGATCTTTAAATATGTTAAGAAATATCCTTTTTGAGCATAAACCTCATTATATTTTCCTTGTTGAGCCCATGACTGTTTTTTCTGATAAACATGCTTTATTTTTTCAAAACTTGAACTATTTTGTTTATGCTTCTAGTAACAACTCTAACTCTATTCCTAGGTTTTGGTGCTTAGTTAGGAATGATCTTGTTTTTTATGTTATAAATTCTACTGCATAATATCTCTCTCTCTCTCTCTTGCTATGTAGGGGAAAGTTTTGAATGTGGTAGGTGTTTATGGGGCGAATTCTTACTCTACTAGAAGGATTCTTTGGTCCGATTTAAATAATCTTCAAGGACCTTGGTGTGTTCTTATATGACTCGCTAAGATGCTCTTGTTTAAAGATGGAGACCGTAATTCTTCTTTCTTTCATGCCATGGTGAAAAATGTGCCAATTCTAATGGGATACATAGGTTGGTGGATGGAGAATTGGTTTTTGAAGATCCTAAAGATATTGAGGAACACATTCTTTCTTTTTATAAAACTTTATATAATTCCTATGATACTAATAATGTCTCTATAAATTTCAGGAAATATATGATTGTTGCTCATATCCCTAGAGTTGTTTCTGAGGACGAGAACTCTATGTTGGTTAAATGCCCTTCCAATGATGAGATTAAGAAGATTGTCTTTGCTCCCAACTCTGATAGTGCTCCTGATCCTGATGGCTTTGGAGGCTCTTTCTTCCATGGTTGTTAGGACATTGTAGGTTCTAATGTTTGTAATGCAGTAATTCAATTTTTCTCTCATAATTGGATTATCCCAGGGATGAATGCTAATGTGGTTTCTCTTATACCTAAAATTCATGGGGCTACTTCTATAAAAGACTTCAGGCCTATAGTTGTGGCAAATTTCAGGTTTAAAATAATTTAAAAAATCTTAGCTGACAGGTTAGCTTCCATTGGATTGTCTCTCCCAATCAAAATGGTTTTATTAAAGACTGGCACATTAAAGATTGTATTGATATTACTTCGGAGGCCATTAAAATGCTTTCCAAGAAAATACCTGGTGGTAATGTGGCTTTCAAGATTGATATTTCCAAAGCTTTTGATACTCTCAATTGGGATTTTCTCATTCAGGTGTTGAATCGGTTTGGTTTTTACCATACTTTCTTGGAATGGATTTTGACTATCCTTCAGTCTACTAAGCTTTCTATAAAGGTTAATGGTAGTTTGGTTGGTTATTTTCCTTGTAGTAGGGGGGTCAGACAGGGTAATCCTTTTTCTCGTTTACTTTTTTGTATTACTGAAGAGGTCCTCAATAAGGTATAACTAACTTCATTCAGACCAAGCATATTCTTCTGATGGCTAGTCTTAAAGGGTTCTATTTTCCCTCACATGTTCTATATGCTGATGACATTTTTGTGTTTTGCAAGGCCAACAAACGCTTCCTTTCTAGTCTTATGAAGTTTTTACATTCCTATGGTTTAGCTTCGGGTCAATGGATAAACACTTCAAAAAGTCATTTCTTCACTGTTGACGCTTCTCCTAGCTTCCTTTCTAAGATTAAAGATGTGCTTGGTTGCAGTAGGGGCAATATTTCCTTTAATTATCTTGGAGTTCCTATTTTTGTAGGTTCTCCTAAAGCCATGTTTCTTCAGCCTCTTGCAGATAAAGTCATATCTAAATTGGTTTCTTGGAAAGAGAAATCTCTTAGCATGATAGGGAGAATAAAGCTTGTTAACTCTGTGATTTTTGGTTCTTTATCTTACAACTTTCAGGTTTATAGGTGGCCCTCCAACCTTCTTAATCTTGTTGATAAATGGGTTAGAAATTCATTTGGACAAGTGATATTAATAAATAGGATTCTGTGACTATTAGGGTACAATTTGTAATCCCGAGTCTAAGGGTAGGCTTCGAGTTGTTAATTTTTAACTTGAAAATAAAGCTTATCTTCTAAGATATGCTAGGTTTCAAGAAAATATTTTTATGTACTCGACTATCCAGACTGTTAAAGGTTTCATTAGAATGACGAGTAATTCTTTCAGGAAACACATGCACAATGACATTGTTGACTTCTCTTATTTGAAGTTTTTTTATATCACCACGCTTTATCGGAAATAGATATCTCCTATTAGGGTTATTTGGGAATTCCCTCATGTCAATTGGGTGAAGGTCAACACTGATGGTGCTGCTAGAGGGTGTCCAGGTTTTTTGGCATGTGTAGGTATTTTTCGTGATATCCTCTTTCCTTGGGGTACAAAAGTCTTTATATGCTAAGGTATGAGAGTCATTTTGGCTATTGAGCTTGCTTGGAGAAAAGGCTTCAAACGTATTTGGCTTGAGTGTGACTTTTTCCTACTTTGTCAAGCATTTGGTTCGTTTAATCTCATTTTGTGATCTTTGAGAGGGAGATGGAGAAAGTGTATAAAGTTATATCAATAAATTGATTTCAGAATTTCTTATATATTTTGTGAGAGAAACCATTATGCTGATAAGTTGGCTTCCCTGGGTCTCGAGAATAAGTTAGATTTTAAATGGTATGATGTTTTACCTACTGTTATTAAATTATACTTTTTTCACAATAGGTATCAACTCTCTATTTCGTTTTGTTTAGCTTGGTTGGGGAGTGTTTGTCTTCTTTTCTTACTATGAGTTTGGCCTAGTTCCTCCATGGTTTTGTATCTTTTCTTTTCCTTTTAATTATATGTTTCATGTTATGACATATGATTGTTGATCTGTGAGGTGTCAGCTTAGTTGAGATGTCAAAGTTCATAGTGATGCTTAACATGAATTTTATATTAAAAAAAATTACTCTTATAGAATTCTAAGAGTTTATCTTCATTCTATAAAATAATATGTAAAAATATAGGCCAAACAAAGAAAGCCAAGCAATATATATATATATATATATATATATATATATATATATATATATATATATATATATATATATATATATATATATATATATATATATATATATATATATATAT
>Ga0099825_1007629_pt1 | contig 13110 bp, 11 predicted proteins | sample SiratroredBW_FD_76838 | JGI IMG/M metagenome (GOLD analysis project Ga0099825, IMG submission 76838) | Root nodule microbial communities of legume samples collected from California, USA - Siratro red BW | ecosystem: Host-associated > Plants > Roots > Nodule | place: USA: California | collected... | reverse complement strand
CTAAGAGAGATATTGCCCCTTTTGTGCGATCATCATTTTGGCAAAGCTTTTCAAATCAAGAAACCTCCAAGAACGTGAATCTTTAAAGCATCCTTGAAGTGAGGTTCTTGCTACTTTGGTTCTAGACCAAAGCTAAGTCTTCTACACCTGATCTTCATTTTGTGTAATCTGTTTTGTGTAGAAGTACTCTGTAATATTTTCTGATCCTGTTGATCTGTAATCTGTTCGTTGTTTTCAATTACTGGGTTTGTAATTGAGTTGGTGCATTGGGTTCTGCACTGGTCTCACATCTGCTGAGGGGTTCAGTAGAGGGTGAGTACTGCTGGGAGCAGTGTTGCTTGCGGACTGTAAGTGTTGTGGTGTAATGGGTTTCTGCACTGGTTACACACTAGCTGAGGGGTTCAGTGAGGTGTGGGTTTACTGCTGGGAGCAGTTTGTAACTTGCTGGGAGTAAAGGTTGTAAACTGATATTGTGATCTGTTTTAGTGGAAATCTTTGCTAGTTTGCAAAGGACTGGACGTAGCCCTTGAGGAAGGGTGAACCAGAATAAAAATTCTGTGTTCTTGCTTTTTTCCCTACTCTTCTTGATTGCTTTTATTCACTACTGCCATCTTTTAAAATTGACTGGATTAAAATTTGTTCATACTGTTGATCATACTCTGAACATCTATTTACATTATCAACTGTGATTCTGGATTATGTTTAATCTATAGATTGTGTTTAAACATCTTAAATCTGGGATAAAACATTTTTACACTGTAAACTGTTTTCTGGGTTTATTTCTGATATCTTCTGCTGTGCACAATCGATTGTTTATCTGACAGTTCAGAATTACACAGTCAATCGATTGAATCAAGAATTTTCATTCTCTACTTCAAGAACAAATCAGATTTACGAAAAGTTTTTGAAAGTTCAATTCACCCCCTTCTTGAATTTCGGTCTAAACTTTATTTTACAATTTTATTTTTTATATTTTTTGTTATTGTGAAATGAGAACATGGGTGGTTCAGAGCAGTTTTAAGATTGATTGATCTCCTTTTTTATATTATTATTATCTTTATTTTTTTGTGAGAAGTTAAGATTGAGTGGGAAATTACGGAGAGTTGACAAAAAAATTTAATTTGTATTTTTTCTAATTCTTTTATTTTTTTATTTTTTCCTTTTTTAAAGAGAGAGATATTTTGGAATATCTCATTATCTATTATTTCACTCATCTTTATCTCTTGATCAATCTTGAACAATTTTGAACGGTCTTGAACATAGCATAACTCATAGAACCAAATCATCAATTTTTTTAATACTTTTTTTTAATTATTTATTTAATCGGATGAAATTAGGTGTTGACCTTAGGGATACGAGAAAAAGTAAGACAAGTAGGGATCGGTCGAGAGAAAGGAGCCCCGCCCGCCGAGAAGATTTCGGGAAAACAATAGTGAATACTATTTTCGAGGGATTCGGTGGAGGTGGTGCATCCAATTCAGCAAGAAGAAGACACCTCAGAGCCATCAAGAGTGTGCATTTGATTAGCCGAAGGGTGCGTCGCAGTATGCCAGACATCATTTTCACCGACCGTGATTTCAGGGCAATTGATACCCAACAAGACAATTCGATGGTCATTACCATCGACTTGGAAAACTGCGAAATAAGAAAGACACTTGTAGATCAAGGCAGCTTGGTCAATGTACTTTACTGGAGAACGTTCAAGAAGAAGGGGTTAGATGAAAGTGAGATAATCCCATTAGATGAGCAGATAGTAGGATTTTCAGGCACGGTGGTGCATCCAATTCAGCAAGAAGAAGACACCTCAAAGCCATCAAGAGTGTGCATATGATTAGCCGAAGGGCGCGTCGCAGTATGCTAGACATCATTTTCACCGACCGTGATTTCAGGGTGATTGATACCCAACAAGACGATCCGATGGTCATCACCATCGACTTAGCAAACTGCGAAATAAGAAAGACACTTGTAGATCAAGGCAACTTAGTCGATGTACTTTACTGGAGAACGTTCAAGAAGATAGGGTTAAAGGAAAGTAAGATAATCCCATTAGATGAGCGGATAGTAGGATTTTTAGGCGAGCAGGTAGACACTAAAGGATACATCGACCTGCATACGAGGTCGGAGAGATCGGCCGGGGACAAAAGACCATCTTTGTTAGGTATGTTGTAATAGACGTTAACATGTCCTACAACGCACTGTTAGGGCATCCATCCTTAAACAAGCTTGGTGCCATTGTCTCCACGCCATACCTTGCCATAAAGTTTCCTACCGACCGAGGAGGGGAGGCGACCGTCTACGCCGATCAGAGAACGGCACGAGTGTTATGTAGCAAGTCTGAGGTTGACGCCAACTGAATCGACTGTGAAGAAAAATGTCAACCAGAGAATGGTTGCTTTGACAGACCTTGACCCTAGGGTCAATGATGATAAAAGGATGAAGCCGAGTAATGACGTCACCGAGTGGCAGTTAGTGGGCGACGAACAAAATACTCGGCTGGGGGGGAGCATGACGGTAGAGGAGGTCGTAAAGATAACACAATTGTTGACAGATAATAGAGAACTCTTTGCCTGGATGGTTGAAGACATGTCGGGCATTGACCCTTGGTTGATGATGTCCCACAAGTTGTCCGTTTCTAAAGAAGCTCGGTCGATAGCCCAAAAGAAGAGAAGAATGGGCGAGGGAAAAAGGGTTGCCGCTGCGTCAGAAGTGCAAAAGATGCTAGAGGCAGGGTTCACAAAGGAAATTCATTACACCACGTGGTTGGCAAATGTGGTGTCGGTGAAAAAGAGCAACGAACAATGGCGGATGTGCATTGACTACACGGCCTTAAACAAGGCTTGTTCAAAGGACGCGTACCCATTGCCCAGTATTGACCGCTTGGTAGATGAAGCGGCCGGCAACATAGTGCTTAGTTTTCTAGATGCATTTTCTGGGTACAACCAAATTCCAATGTACGACCGTGATATAGGGAAAACGACATTCATTATTGAAGCTTCGAACTATTGCTATCAGGTCATGCCTTTTGGGTTGAAGAATACAGGTGCTACGTACTAGAGATTGATGGACTGAATTTTCAAAGATCAGATCGACCGAAACATGGAGGTCTATGTCGATGACATGGTGGTAAAATCTGATACGTTCGATCAGCATCTTACCGACCTAAACGAAGTGTTCGGGCGACTTCGTAGATTCCACATGAGATTAAACCCAACAAAATGTGTATTCGGGGTTGAAGGAGGGAAGTTCTTAGGTTTCATGCTGACCCACAGAGGGATAGAAGCTAACCCCGATAAATGTTCGACCATTCTGGATACGCAAAGCCCAGCCACCTTAAAAGAGGTGTAGAGCCTCGTTGGCAAACTTACATCCCAATCTCGATTCTTGCCTAAATTGGCAGAGAAGATATAGCCAATTGTGAAAACATTGAAGAAGGTGAACAAGTTTCAATGGAGTAGCGAATGCGAGGAAGCTTTTGTAGCAATAAAAGCGGCGATGTCATCAACTCCCATCCTGCAGAAACTGGCTCCAGGGGATGGACTCCTCTTATATATCTTTGTCTCTGAGAGCACCATTAGTGCTGCCCTCGTACAACAGGAGGACCAGAAGCCAGTTTATTTCGTAGGGAGAGCTTTGTAAGATGCGAAGACTAGGTATCAACTAATAGAAAAAGCTGCGTTGGCAGGCCTTACTTTCAAAGTCACCCCATCACGGTGAAAAATGATTACCCGGTAGGAAAGATCCTTCTCAAACCTGAACTTGTCGGACGCATGATATACCGCTCGAAGACTCAGGCCTTACTTTCAAAGTCACCCCATCACGGTGAAAAATGATTACCCAGTAGGAAAGATCCTTCTCAAACCTGAACTTGTCGGACGCATGATATCCTGGTCGGTTGAGCTCTCGGAGTTTGGGTTGAATTTCAAACTGAGAGGGCCTATCAAGGCCCAATGTCAGACTGATTTTGTATCAGAGCTTCAAATGCCGGAGCAGCAGATCTTATGGACACTGTATATTAACGACTCATCCAACAATAAGCACTGTGGGCAGGAGTCGTTCTGGAAAGTCCAACCGGGATAAAAGTCTAGCAATCGTTACACTTCAATTTTAAGGCATCTAACAATCAGGCCGAGTACGAGGCCCTTATAGCCGGAATGAATTTAGCCGAAGATATGGGAGTCAAGCAATTAAAATGCTTGACCGACTCACAGTTAACGGTCGGCCACATAAATGGAGCTTTCCAAGTAAAGGACTCGCTATTAACAAAATACTACCAAAAGGTATCGACCCTTCTCTCCGAATTTCAAAACGCCAAAGTCAAGCACGTTCCTAGATGCAAAAATGCGTGGGCAGATGCGTTGTCAAAACTTGTGTTGGGAAAAGGGAAAGGAAAGTTCGACACTGTTATCCACCTTACCCTTAGCGGACCAACTGTATTGGAAAATGAATGTATGAATATCGAGGTAATAGAAGATTGGTTAACACCCATCATCCAGGCTTTAAAAAACTTGACGATGGGGAAAGCCATATTAGACAAAGTATTGGCCAAAAAAGCTGCCCGTTATGTGTTTATAGCCGAAGACTTGTATAAGAGCAATTCTAATATGTGATGAATGACTTACACAATGGTATTTGTGGGATGCATTGCGGCTACAGAACTTTGGCGGCCAGGGTCATTCCGAGCCGGGTACTACTGGCCGACCATCGCCAAGATTGCGCTGAGTATGTGAAGAAGTGCAGAACTTGCCAAGAGAATGGTCCCCTTATTCGCCAACCGCCAACTAACTTGCAAGCCATCAGTGCTCCCTGGCCTTTTGCCAGATGGGGAGTGGACATTCTGGGACCTTTCCCACCTGTAACCGGATAAAGGCGGTTCTTAATTGTAGCAGTAGATTATTTCACCAAGTGGATAGAATCCGAACCTCTAGCCAAGATCACGGCCACCAATGTGCAAGGCTTTTTGTGGAAGATTGTCTGCAAGTTCGGTGTTCCCCATATGGTCATAACCAATAACGGGCGACAATTTGTGGACCTAAAGCTCGAAACTTTCTTCATCGAGTTAGGAATCAAGCACATCACCAGTTTTATGGAGCACCCACAGACGAATGATCAAGCGGAAGCAGCAAATAAGGTGATTCTGTCGCAACTAAAGAAAAGGCTAGGAGCAGCCAAAGGAAAATGGGCTGATGAGTTGCTCAAGGTGTTATGGGCATACAGATGCACGCCGCAAACGTCCATGAGAGAATCCCCATACAACCTCACCTATGGGACGAATGCTATGTTACCGGTCGAGATAGAAAAGGCAACAATAAGGAGACAACTGCGAGACTTGTCGCTAAATTGTGAATGTATAAAAACCGAATTAGACCTTCTCGAAGAACTTAGAGAGAAGGCTAGAATAAATAAGAAGTCTGTAAACAAAGGGTGGCACACATGTATAACGCTAAGGTAAATCCGAAGAGTTTTTAAAAAGGGGATCTTGTTTGGCGAATGACAGGTGACGCTCGTAAGAACCCGACGGTCGGCAAGTTCACGGCCAATTGGGAGGGCTCGTACGGAGTCAGCCAAGTTCTAAGCAAAGGAGCGCTCAAGTTAGAAAAACTGGATGGAGAGCACATCCCCAACACCTGGAATGCGGACCATCTAAAGTTTTATTTTAGTTGAAGCTATGTTTCAGTTAAATTTTATGTTTTGAACATTTAAAACTTGTTTACTTCTGTTAAATTTTATGTGACTCCCGGTGTACTCTTTCCTACCTATGACATTTTTCCCTAAACAGGGTTTTGGCCGAGGAGGTTTTAACGAGGCACCACAGGTAATAAAGAGTTACAGTTCTCATCTTAAAAAAAAATTGATGTTCCAAGAAATTCATACATGATCGACCGAAAGGAGGCTTAAACTTCAGGTCCTCATGGCTCACCATGAGACCTCTCGATCCGCGATCATCACAGTTGACCGAAAGGAGGCTTGAACTTCAGGTCCTCATGGCTCACCATGAGACCTCTCGATCTGCAATCATCACGGCCGACCGAAAGAAGACTTGAACTTCAGGTCCTCATGGCTCACCATGAGACCTCTCGATCCGCGATCTTTATGGCCCACCGAAAAAAGGCTTCAACTTCAGGTCCTCAAGGCTAATCATGAGACCTTTCGATCCACGATCTTCATGGCCGACCGAAAGGAGGCTTGAACTTCAGGTCCTCATGGCTCACCATGAGACCTCTCGATTCGCGATCTTAATGGCCGACTAAAAGGAGGCTTGAACTTCAGGTCCTCAGAAGAAAACATGCTTTTGACCCAGCATTCAGCTCCTCATGGGCGACTGTGGGGAGACTCACGTAAAGTTATTAATCAATTACTAAGCTAATCATATATTACAAATACAAAATTGCGTTTGAGCATTAGTGTTAGCGGTAGTGCCATTTGAGGCGCCAATGCTTGGCTACCGAGGAAATATCTAAGTATAGCGTGCCAAAATTTGAGCCACCGACAACTTACAGTGAACAAAGCATACTAGTCGGTTATAAGCAGATAAAATTCACGCAAAACAACCGTACTATTTACATACAAGTCAATATTGTCGATACTAAGTAGATAAAATTCATGCAAAAACGACCGATACAGTCACTGTTTATATACAAGTCAATATTAGCGAATGTTTGAAATAAGACTGGTCGAATACAAGCCACCAAAATAATATAACTTAGAACTATCAATCAGAGAGTATGACTTTAGGGGTCGACTGATTCCCTTCCGCCGCCACATGCTCGCCATCCTCGTCGTCTTCCTCTTCCTCATCAGGTACATACATGGCCGACACCAGCTCACCCCAGTAGATATCTTTTCGGTTATCAAATTTACCCTCGTCAATTGGGACCTGGTAGAAAAAGGCAGCCTGCCTCACGGTGTGCATAAATCCCAAATCAAGGACAAAGCCTTTAAACTCCAACAAATCCTCTTCGGCTTTCTTCTGGTGTATCCGCTCCTCCTCCTGGTCAAGGGTCAGTTTAGTAACCTGATCAGTTAAGTCCACAACATCTTCACTTAGATGCTCCACCCAGCTTACACCAGCCTTCTCTTTCTCTTCAGCCGTTGAGCATCGCTCCTTCAATGACCGGTTCTCCCTCCCAAGTCCTCCAACAGCTTTCTCAGACTGAGAATTTTCCCTTCGCCCGCTTATTATCCGCCTGCACACCCTTCAGTGATGACGAGGCTTCAGCCAGCTGATTTTTCAAGTCTTCCACGACCGTCGAGTCATCCTTCAGCAGCTCCTCCCCCAAAACCGGGTAAGCAAGAGGGCTTAGGCGTTCACTTCAAGGAGAGCGTCTCTCAACTCTTTGTAGGTGGAGGGAACAGATTGATTCTTTTTGTAGTCATTCAGCCCGATGACAATGCAGTTAGCCACCATAATTTTCTTGTTCAAAATATTGCAAGTGAAAGTTTTCTCATGGTCGGTGGCCACCTCCTTCAAACGCTTAAGCAACCGTTGGGAGGACAACCGGTCGGAGCCTCGCTTTGATTTCTTTTTCTTTGACGGCCCAGGTTGACCAGCAGGTGATGGAGGCACTACAGCCAGCAGTTCAACCCTCTCTGGAGGTACTAGTGTCCGGGGAACAAATTTTCCTTTGTCTTTGGCAACCCGTTTGCTGCCCTCCCAAGTTGGCGCGAATGACAATAAGTCTTTGAAAACTTTGTTCATGGCGGGTGTCCGGGAAACAAGGATGTCTGCACAAGGAAAACACGGTCAACAATCATTAAGGCAAAATGGTTAGGTAAAAAAGAAGAACGTACCGAATACTGCGCCGCTCGGGTCTTCACACCGATAGGTGTTGAGAATATCTCGGGCAGGGATACCCCTAGGAAGACTATCAAGCACAGAGAGTGTCGAGGTATCCTCCGCCGATAATCCCGACCGGGGCCAAAACTCAACGTGAGTAGGGGATCTAGTCCAGTATAGGGGAAACTTTGGCTCTTTCCCGTTAAAAATGTATTCCCGGCTAACCTCTCCAAAGGAAATTTTAATGAAAGTGTCTTTGAAGTGTTTGTACAAGGATGAGTATGGCTTAAACAAACAGTTGTGGGACTGACTGATAAGAGATAACCATCCTACCTTTTTACCCGGTCGGGTCAAATAGTGAGAAAAGAACAAAGGAATGGTAGGAGTGATGGCTAAGGCAGAACAAACAAACTGAAACATCCTAATGTAGGCCCAGCCATTAGGGTGCAACTGAGTGGGCGCGACATTCAAAAAAACACAAGAGGTCCAAACAGAAATCGTCAAAAGGAATCACAATGCAAGAATCCTTCATCATTTGAGCATACATGAAAAAGAAGTCCACTGAAAATGAACCCCGACCGTGAAATACTTGGTCGGTAGGCAAACACCGGCGCAACGAAAAGACACTATCTGGAACAGAGGAATCTACAATATCTTGAACATCAACTAAGGCCCTAAGGGCAGCTGTGGTTAAAAACTTAGAATATGCAGACCTCACATCCTGAACCACCCAGTCATCATTAGAGGTGTTAACATCCTTTGCATTATTACTGGAGGCCAGAGACTTTACCCTCCTGTTTTCTACCATAGGCTCGTCTAACCTCACCCTCTCGTCGTACTGGCAGAACTACTACCCATATCAGACGTACTACCTGATGACCCCCCAATAGGACTAACCCCCTGCTCAACAATATTCCTACGGTCATTCGAAGCAGACCGACCACTAGAAGATCCAAAAGTGGAATAAGAATGCAAAAAGTAGGAAGCCATAGTTACCTCGAATAATAGCAATGGACGACTGAAGACTTGGCAGATCTACTTGGCTTAGGAAATGAAAATGACAATGAATGACGAGATTCAAGGGCTATTTATAGCCAAATTTTGTTGTGACGTGGCCGCTTCTGCTACGCACGATCTATTTACCACCAACGGTTGAGATTGATGTACCTATCAGTTCACGCACAGACATCAAAGAGGCACGAAACCAAAAGCGCGGGAAATGAGATTTTGCAACCCATCACAGTCGGCATAGATAGCCCAACGGTCGACCATTCCACACGGTCGAATACATTCAACGAATCCTTTTCGTCCACCTTGTACCCTCAAGGACTAGGGGGCCTTTGTACGATATGGCTGACCGATCAGGTAAGACCGACCGACCGATAAGTGTTTCCGGTCGTACTCCGTCATTACATCTGTAACTTCAGATAACCATTTTACATTAAATGCATGTGTGGCACGTGGTAGTTTCATCAGAAGAGAAAATATCATAGGTAAGTACAAATCGTAACCAGTGTTATATAACTAATTTCTGTTATAAAATCATAATAGAATAGGATGGGCCCAAAGCTCTTCAGGCCCAATATTGTGCTTATAAATATAGGCTCAGTCACCTTAAGAAAGGTACTTCTAAACTCTAATATATAACCCTATAGACTAAAACCCTTAACTGACTTGAACATTAGAGTGCCTGCAGGACCCGCTCCTGGGACTGGAATTCGGAACACTTGGAACAGTCTAGAAATGATCAACATTAGGAGCAATCCAGGAAAATTTAAGAAGACATTGTTGTTGCTGGAACCAACCGATCTCTTACGAGAACAATTTTGAAAAAAGATTTAGCTAACAAAATGGTAGTGAAGCAGCTCACGAAGACGTTCCTTATATAAGGTTAGTTTTTGGAAACAAACCTACCAGCAGAAAATAAAATGGTTTAAAAAAAAAATAACAATAAATAAAAATAAAAGACAAAACACTTAGTAGCTTTTTTAACATTATCGAGATATGTTTCAGAATTACCTTTTGAAAGAATCAGGTGCGTGACATGTCAAGACAATACTGAAAATTAAAAAATTTCTAATATTATATTATTTTAAGTATTTTTATCTTATTTTTTTCAAAATATGTTTGACATTGTTAACATTAAAAAAATACACTTTCTTAAGCTGTAAGTAGTTTTTTTCTTTTAGATTTGAAATTTTAGTGATGTATGACATTAGTTATTCATGCATTTAAAGTTCGTTTTCCATTGTCTAATCTTATTCTTGTGTCACTTTCATTTATATCTTTTGTTTATAGGTTTTATATATTAAGATTTGTGCCAGTAAAATATACTTTTTATTAATATATTATTTTAAGACTAATAATACATTCATTTGAAAAATTGAGAAATTTTTAATAAATAAAAGAGAGTATACTTTTAATATTGTGAAATCAATTACGTACAAAATTTGTTAACATTTTTTCTAATGTGATATTTATAATTTTAAATGTTTATGTAATAATTAAAAACTGATATTTTATTCATTATGTATACAATAATAAAATCTAAAAATGTAAATTAAACTTGAATTTACATTTTTTTTACTATTATCATGTTATTTTTTTTAACTATTACATAAAAAAATTCACAATCTTACTTTCAGAAGAAAAACCAATATAAATTAAAAGTAAGTTAGTTTTAAAAAAAAATTATAATTTTTAATCTGCAATTGATAATATTATTTTAAAATCACCTTGAGCTAATTTAGTTAACTTTAATGTTTCTATTAGTCTTCCAAATATGTATTTAATTTGATTTTATTTGATTTAAATTCAAAACTATTTGTATTAATCTATATAGTTACACTCATTTTATGAAAATGCTACTAGATTGATCCAGATAAAGTTCTGATTTATAAGGTGTAAAACCTTGTGAAATACTTCTATAAATAGGATAAAGTAGTTTTTTTTTTTAATTTCTAGTATTATATAAGTTATTTATTTTTAATATATTTTTATGTTTTTTTAATATGTTTAACATAACTGATATTTTAGAACTGAATTATAATGAAAAGTAACATTTCTTGAAATTTAAGATTTTGAAATTAGTTTTTCTAAATAAGTAGAGTATTTTATTTACAATATATAGTATTGTTTTCAAATCATAAATAGTACTTTTTGAATGAAAGTATATCTGAGATGCCATGAATATTTTCATCTCTTTCAATATCACTCATCTCTTTCAATATCACTGCATTGTATTCTTAAATATGAATACATCAATAGAATTATTTTTGTAATGTTGAATTTTATTTTTTATTACTTTTATATATATTGACTTATAATTTATATGTATTAAAATTTGTGCTGGTAAAATATATTACTTTTTATTAATAGATGTGATAGGAATATCTATTGTTGATAATTTTAATGTTTGTAAAAGTGAATTTTTTAAAATATATTTAGTTGATGTTTTAAATTAAATTTTATGAAAAGAAAACAATATAAGTTTCAAAAGTTCTTATGCAAAAGTGGTTTTCGGAAAACAAATAACAATAAATAAAAAATAGAAGACAAAACACGTAGGAGTTTTTCAACATTAATCGAAGTAGGTTTTTGAATTACCTTCTAAAAGCAATGTCTGACTTGTAAAGATAATACTGAAAATTAAATTTTTTCTAATATTATATTTATTTCTTATATATTTTTATTTTCTTAAAAAATATGTTTGACATTGTTAATGCTTTAGAACTATCTAGTACAAAATTAGATTTTAAAGATTTAAATTAATTTTCTAAATTTAAAATAACTAAAATATTTATTTTCATATAGTACAAAACTATATTTTCTTAAACTTCAAGATTTAAATTAGTTTTCTAAATCTAAAACAATTAAAATATTTATTTTCAAATCGTGAATAAATAAATAGAATCGAAAACTCGTATTCTATAAGGAGTATTTCATATTACAATGTTGAATTTTATTCTTGTAATACTTTTATATATATTGACTTATAATTTATATGTATTAAAATTTGTGTCGGTAAAATATATTTATTATTAATAGATGTGATAGGAATATCTGTTATTGATAAATTTTAATGTTTGTAAAAGTGAATTCTTTTAAAAAAATATGTTAAAAGAGATTGTATTATTAGTGAAAGTAGAGTCTATATCGATTATCTTTTTTTAATATATATTTTTTAAAATATATTTGTTGATGTTTTAAATTAGATTATATAAAAAGAAAATAACACCACTTTTGAAAGATCTTGTGTAGAAAGGATCTCTGCTAACAAAATGGCAGTGAAGCTGGGGAAATGTCTCTTTTTATAAAATGTGCTTTTGTAACAAACCTGCAAATAGAAAATAAAGTGATTTTCAGAATACGAAATAACAATTTGAAAAAAGAGATGAGTTTCTGAATGGATGAGTAATTTGCATTTTTATTTTTATTTTCGTTTGATATTTAGGTTTATTTTCGTATATAAAATACATACCAGCCTTTTTATTTTCGTTTGATATATACGAGATTAGGTTTATTTTTGTATATAAAATACATACCGACTTTAAAAATAAGTGAGATTCAATCCAATGTATATTTTTTATATTGAAATAAACTTAATCTCATATATATTTTTTAAAATAATATGGGTTAACATCACGGTGCACACCATTTCACATTGTCATATATTATTATTTTATTTATATATAATATTATATTAATAAATGAAAATGTTAAATGGAAGTTTTTTATAACAGTAGTGTTAAACCACCATTTTTCAAATAATATATACCGAATTGAATACATGATTTCTAAATCTGATATAATTTTTTATATTGGATTAGGTGTATTTCAGTATATATTTTATATATCGAATTAATATTTCAAATTTTTAAAATCATGTGTTTAATTTGGTGTATATTTTATTTCTGTTTGTCTAATGCTAGTACGCGTTCGCTCGCCATGTCAATAACACCATTCCTGACATTTTCCACACTTATGACATTCCAGAGACAATGATTGAGAAACACAACCCTTCAATGTTGAACATATATTTTATGGAAAATGATACTTTGACACTGTATTTTCTGTTATTTCCGTTTGACACTCCGACGTGGCATGTGCTGTCCCGCATGACAATGAAAGAGAAAATGCAGTTGTTTTTGGCATTCCACCCCTGAGACACGTGTGTGTTCCAAAATTACAAACAGCGAACCACTTATTTGAATTGAGCTAACCACTTAGTGTTTTCACCCCTCAGACAAGTGTGTGTTCCAAAACTACACACAGCGAACCACTTATTTGAACTGAGCTAACCACTTAGTGTTTTCACCTCTCAGACACGTGTGTGT
>Ga0099825_1007627_pt1 | contig 13114 bp, 6 predicted proteins | sample SiratroredBW_FD_76838 | JGI IMG/M metagenome (GOLD analysis project Ga0099825, IMG submission 76838) | Root nodule microbial communities of legume samples collected from California, USA - Siratro red BW | ecosystem: Host-associated > Plants > Roots > Nodule | place: USA: California | collected... | reverse complement strand
GGAGCCTGCGGCTTAATTTGACTCAACACGGGGAAACTTACCAGGTCCAGACATAGTAAGGATTGACAGACTGAGAGCTCTTTCTTGATTCTATGGGTGGTGGTGCATGGCCGTTCTTAGTTGACCATTAAGCCGCAAAAATTCTCTATTAGTGCCCTCAAATAAATAAATATAAAAAATAAAATTATTTACATTCTATATATTGCTATTTCATTTAATATTACACCATGTAATCACAAAGAAAATACAACACAGTATGAACCGTACGAAAGTATAGAGGACAAAAAACGTACCAGTTGAAGACTCTTTGTAATTCTTTTGACCTTTCCTTTGTAATTTGATTCGTGTTGAGTAGCTTAAACAATGTAGCAAATGGTGAAAACGTGTGTAATTCTACTATTCAGTAAAACTCATGTAATTCTCTTCAGTGTCAAAAAACTGTGTAATGCTACTGCTCAGTGAATCACGTGTGGGTGACCCTTACTGTTGTACCAATTTATAGAATTTTGTTAGACCCTTCAATGAATCTGCCCAATAATTTCAGTTTAATGCTCAATTAAGCAGAATAATTACCCATTAAAGTCAGATTTCATCAGCCAAATCCATTCAAATTTTCTATTAACTATTTTTTTTTAAAAATTTTAAATTTATTTTCGTGCCTTAAAAATGGGTGCCTGAAAAGGCAGTCATAATATTTAATGGAGAGAAAAAGTGTGACGTGACAACACTCTAATGGGAGGGGTGCAAATAGAATTATTTTTCATTTTTAACACATTTTTAAAGGGCTAGGCGATTTTTTTTTTTATTTTTTCAAATGAACCTCTTATTAGATTGGGCTTTATTTTTTCTGACTGAATATCTTAATGGGTTGGACTTCCTTCAATTTTTTATTCTCTCTCTTTCTTACTATTTTTTGTAATTTATTTTAAAACAGACCCAACACTTTTTTTCCCTTTTTACAAATTTTATTTTATCCTTTTTATTTTATTATTATTTATTCAAAATTTATTCATAAAATTAAATGAAGCCAAAACTCTTTTTCTTATTATTATTTTATCTTAAATGACAAAACATGATGAAAACTAAATAACACATTTCTTATTTTTAATTTTTTTCTTTTTTTTATTTTTCATTTATAAAAATGATTTTATTTAGTCGGACAAAATTGGATGTTAACATATAAAAACTCTTTAATTTTTTATATTTTAAAACTTTAGTTTTTACCTTTCATAATTATTTATTAAAGTTTTACTAAATATAATATTTTTAAATAAAGTAAGGGAAGTGACTATTTGTGTTAAATATACAACAAAGATGAATATTATTTATTAAAAAGATATGGAAAATAAGTGTAATATTTGTGTAGAAGATTTGATCAGATTTAACACTCATAGAATCTTAGCAGATCATTAGAACCAAGAAAAGTGAGAGAATATGCTTAAAATTCAAGTTTAACTAATAATCTTAATTAAGGTCTAATTAATCTTAATTGGATAAATCTTATTTAAACAGTGAATTTATTTTCAATCATAGATTAAAAAAGACAAAGTTAAACACAAATAGAAATATACTAATCCATCTTCTTATATTTTTAATAAGTTTCACTCACCTTCCTTATTTTATTGATAAAAAGTAAAATTTCAATTTCCTTTTTAAAAAAAAAAAACTCTAATTTTTATATTTTAAAACTTTAGTTTTTACTTTTCATAATTATTTATTAAAGTTTTACTAAATATGTTATTTTTAAATAAAGTAAGGGAAGTGACTATTTGTGTTAAATATACAACAAAGATGAATATCATTTATTAAACAGATATGGAAAATAAGTGTAATATATTAAAAAAGAAAGAAATGAGAGTATAAAGCAAAAAGAGATGAATAGCTTTAAAAAAAATGTGCTATTTATTAAAATTATAAAGAAGATGAATAGCTTTTTTAAAGCAAAAAGAGATGGAGAGTATCATTTTAAGGGTATGGAAGTGCACCATTGGTTAACAACCTCCCTATGATGTTTTCCATATCTAAATTTTATTTAGTACAGCTCATTTATCAATTAGCACAGGACATTCCCAAAAAGACCTTTAGATAATAGCATCGATTCCAGGTTTAGTGGGAATCAAAGATGGAGGAACCTGCCAAAAGGAACCACACAACAGTATAGATATCACACAAGGATAGATGCTTTGCATCTTTCAATAAAAAAAAAATGATAAAAAGAGGTGTTGCATTTAGATGTTTATGCATGTTCCGTAGGGGACCAGCGTTTTCACTGCTGCAGCCAAATCTGCATATGTGCCTACATTCTCAAAACTAAGTAGAGATGCCGCCTAATCACAAGTACTATTGAGGTAAGGAGTCTCAAATGATACATTCCGATTTGTTTCAGAATAAAGACCAGCAACATCCACGAATGTAATGTACTTGAGAACCTTGGATCCACGTTTCGAATAATGCATAAAATGAAAGTCATTCAAATAACTTTCAATTTAAATGTCATTGATTCAGAGTCCTTTTAACTTCATCTGATACGAAACCAGTATGATAAGGTCGCAGCGCAGGCACCACAATCATGTTGTGAACGAAATTAATTAGTGTATACAACTAGTATAAATGCTATTTTTACAATATTGTAACCAATTAAGATGAAAATTTACCAATTTTTATCATAAGCACCTTAAAGTGCGGGCAATAATTTCTGATGACTTGACAGTAGTATAGAAGTATTGGCATCAAACTCATTTCCAATTCTAGGGAACTAAATCAGATATCCTCACTGGATTGAACGGTTGCCCAATTCAGACGCTAAAAATACTGAACTAAAAGAATTACGCCTGTAATTCTGTAAAAGATTAGAGCTAGTTATAAAGTACGATTAATACTGGCTCCAAGAAACAAGAAAACTGAAACCGGACCATTTCAATGCAGATACGGTAAAATGTTTCAAGATCAAGAAAGTTTAACTAGTGCATGGTAGTTATATGCCATGGCAACAAAAAGGAACTGCTGTTGACAGAAAAAGATGGAAATACTGAAACAAGGGAAGTTTCACCACCCTTTCTACACAAGTCTCAACTGGAAAGTTGACCACATATCCTCTCTCTCTCTCTCTCTCTCTTTCTCTCAAGTTTTGGACCATGTTGATCAGTTAATGGGATGCTGGACGAGTGACCCTTGGCCTCACTGGAGTCTTTGAAGGACTTACCCTACAGAATAATAAGGAAAAAAAATCAATATGGCTTAAATAATTTTAGTTGAAACTTGCATAACAAAAACTATGCTAGGGTAAAGGCACTAAACCTTATAGGCTGGGCTCCCAAGAGCATCCCACTACAGTTTAGTGCAATAATGGCACTTTCAGCCTGCTCAGTAAGAAAAAAGTGCCAGTCAAGATAATCTTCCGCTTGTGCAAGTTAAGATAATTCATTACAATGGAAGCACAAACAACACAAAAGAAACCATTAAATTCTTTATGGAGTATATGTAAATGTTCTTGTGACAAGTTTTACAAAACATGAGAGAAAATTTTGATGACTCCATAGGTCGCCAACATCTTCATCCATTTAAGAAAATAGAAATTTTATGTCAAAAACAGCTCAGGATATCAATAAAATATAACTCATCCATTAACCCATTATCTAGAACAATAAACAATAAAATGCAAGGTAAAAGTAAAATTCTTTTAAAAGAGACAAACTCCTTTAACATTTTACTCTCTTAAAAATAAACATCATAAATAGAACAATGAAAGTTCAGTATATTCATGGCCATAACGTTGGCAACATAAACTACCCTTTTTCCCCTGTAGGGGGAAATGAGTAAAAATTTAACAAATTAGGAACTCCGTAAATTTCAATATAAAATAAATAATACAGATACACTTCTGTGAGAACTTTAACAAAAATACTGGTCCATATAACAAAAAGAGCCTTATCACACTAGGTGTGGTTGGTTAAGTGGATATAAACTACCCCTTTACCAGTGTAGGGAAAGTGAGAGGAATTCGGTAAATATCAATATTATTCACTATGAAATTTTAACATCGTTGGGCTCAACTAGACCAATTCTCAACTATATTATTCACCATGAAATCTCCCTTAACAAAATCCTTCAATGTCCTCCTAGGTCTCACTCTCCTCTTAACACAAATTCTGGTGCATGGCATGAAAGGATAGTGGAAGACAATGGAGCTCAAAATGAATAGAGAATATTATGAAAATAAAATTATTAAATCGTTACAGTTCACAAGAACAACAAATCAAATAGAAGCATATGGAATCCATAAAATAGTCAACATGGGTTGAATTAGTTGTTTGTGATGCAATTATTTCTCTCATAAACTATGAAAGTGTACTGCTGCACAGGCATTGAATGGTATAGCCTAGACTTACCATTGCAAATTCCACAAAAGCAATTCGAGTTGAATGCACGTGGTCACCCAAAAGCCTCAGGCGTGTAACCTGTAAAATTGAATGGCAAAGTCAATCGACTCTTCTAACATAGATATGTTCCAGCATATATAGCATGACCAAATCATTTTCTGGTCTAACCTCACCGCAAGCTGATTCAAAAAAATTCTTCACTTCAGATTGAGAAACCTGCACTCATTTGTGAAAAATTAACAATGCACATAGAAGGGCATATGTTATAATTATCGTGATAAACTAGATAAAAATAGCTAATTAGGTCAAGAAGTTTGCTATGATTAACACTCTTTGAATCTTGCTAACCAACTGAATGGTCAATTGTTCCTAATTAAATTAGTTTTACTTTTATCAAAAACATCTGTATTTCCCCAAAAAGTAATAAGATACCTTCTTATCAATATTCGTACAATAGACAGTTCGGGCACACATTTCGCGCTCATCATCCGACTGCATGTTACGAAAGAAAGAGAACATTTAATAGACAATTTTGAACCATCACTTACATCTCAATGTAGCAGCACATGCACGACAAAACAATAATTATCAATAAATTACAATCAGTTTCAAATTAAGAAAGCTTTCATTGAAAAGAGAAAAATAAAACATACAAGGGCGCAAGGAGATAAGAAAAATCATGAAATGTGCAAATCAATTTATTTCAACGATGCAGAAATGTATGTGTTCTAACCGTTTAAATCAGCTTTCTTATCACAGCAAAAGGGCAGAGCTACATCTAAACAAGAATTTTCCAAGTCCAACTATGTCCATGAATATAAAGCATCAAAAAGTATTTGTACCCTAGGGAGGAATGTAGGATTCACAGGAAGAATGGCAGTTTTTGAAGGAAGAACCCTCACTGGATAGTATCCAAGCACAGTACCACCAAGGTTTAAAGCTGTTCTAGCACCATCTGTAGACACAAATTCCATGAAAACGCATGATATGGTTGAAAACACAAGTCTTTGTATGCCTTAAGAGAATTAAAAAAGAGTAGGATTTGCAAGAGAAGACTTACATTCATCTGCAAACTCGACAAAAGCAAAACGGAGGACTGAATGTGGGTCGCCACAGATTCGGCAATCAATTACCTTAAACACAAATCATCCAATAAAACATCTTAATTACATAAGTAGGGTAATAGTTATAACAAAAAATTTATCTTTAAATTTAAATCCTAGATATTCAACAAGAGAAGAGATATTACTGTGCCACAACACAACATACGTCAGACAGAGAAGTCAGGAAGCACAATCAAATTTCTTATGCCAAATGACTACTACTGCTACCGAATATCTTGAGGTCAAACAAGAAGGACTATGTAAATTAAAAAATTAGCGTGTTATATGCCAGTCAATATACAAGAAATATGGAACCCATTTCACTGGAAACAATAGTTAAATCTCCTTAATTACAACAGCAACCAAGAGTGACGGTCAAACATAATCTATTCTGGTTAGCATCATGGAATGGCCAACCCCAACAAAACTATGATGCCATAGCGGAGGATTGCAGGATGGAAGCTATAATGAAGACAATGGAAAAAATTTGTAGTTTACACACCAATAAATGCCCAAAAAGAATTTAAAGGCATGTCATCCTAACAATTTAATTATCAAAAGTCAAAGTCTAGAAACAACAATCTTTAAAGCCATAATTCCAGAGTCATTAACAATGGAAAGAGACTAATGTTGAGACTAAGGTGCTTTGTTGGAATAGTTAAGACTGGGACATGCCGTGGCTGCACCAAAGGGATGGAACAAACAATCAACAGCAAACAGAAACAGAACATGGGAAGAAAATGTGTTTCAAGAAGTTGCAGCAAAAAACAAAGGTTTGACCATGAGCATGAGGTTAAACAGATTCCAGAAAACATATTAGGACAGCTGAAAACTGTTTTGGGCGACTGGAGAAGCAGGGGATTTCCCAGAAAATGCATAAACTTCAAGAGATGGATAGTGCAAGGAACAGAGCAGCTAAACATAATGGGTCGTTCTTCAAAGGAGGGACAGATTTGAACCCAATATTCGTGCAGATAGGTGAAAAACATGAAATTTCAAAATTCAGGTGGTAGTGAACAAACCATGGTAAAACGGGGATTGAATGGTCTGCTGACCATAGCGGTTGTGACAACCACCGTTTTCATTCAGGCTACTATTCTCACTGCACAGAAAACAAAAGTGATGCCAGTTTTCATCACAGCCACGCTGCTTGATAGAAAAAATAGCAGTCCTATAGTGCACTATTAAGTACTCTGCCATGAATCAACAGAACCATTGGGCTCCATCAATGACCAAAGTTTTCTCCAGCCTGCCTCTACCTAATATAATAACATTATACTCGTGTGCTGGAATTCTTTATTTGACACTAAAGATAAAAATATGTGCACACAAACTCAAAAGGAATCATGGTCGGACTTAGAAGGTCTATTAAAGCAATAAATAATTAAGATTCCTTCAGATAAACATATTAACAGTTTCCCTTTTGTCAAGGATTTATATTGTCTAGTTAATATCATAAACTAGTTATATACATATTCTCAGTGAATATATATAAGTAACATTAACAACAAATAATTAAAAAAAAAAAAAAAAAAACTATTTCTAGATAATAATTTGCCTGATGAAATATTTTTTAAAAGGTAAAGGCTTGGTACCACTTCTGTGGTCTTTCATATCAGGTCCCAAACAAACTTAATGGGTTTAAATGGAAAAAATATAGCAATAACAGCATCCAAAGCCTCAAAACAAGCCAAGATTATCATACTTAAGAATAAGTGTAACTGTAAATTGAAACAAGAGAAAGGGACAGAAGTGCTTTGGGTAGCTGACCAAAAAAAATCACAACAAAAATCATCCATAAAAAGGAGCAAAGATTTAATTCAAGTATCAGGTATGATCCCTGCTGCACTAAGAGGTATAGTGCAACCAACTGTGTGAAAAGTAGACAGCTAAAATTTCACAAAGGAAAGTAGCAGAACAGAAACATGTTGGTAATGCTCAGCATATTGCACAATGGTAGAGAACAGAAATTCCAGCAACCTGGGCGCAGAGTTTAATATAAATGACAATAAAGCTATGTGATAATCATAGAAAAGATAATGGGGACGAATGACAATCACAACACCGAACTCCAGAGAAAGTTAAAATAATGCAATGCAAAATTTTCATCTAAAACTAAAAAGAAAAACTAATCAAGCTATGCACAAGGCTAATAACTTACTTGTCCACAACTGCTGAATAATGCTGCCAGCCTCTCCTCAGTAACCTACACCAGGACAAAAGATTCTTCAAATAACTCGGTTTACCATGACTGGAACAGTACACTAAACAAACTACAACAACAAAAGCCCAATGCCACTTGGTGAGATCGGCTAGATGGATTACAATTCACACAATGCCATTTCACTTGGTTAAAGGCCAAGTCAGTGAGTCCCAATCCCAAATAAAGGAGGAGAGTTGTGATAGACCTTTGGTAGCCAATGTTCGTTGATATATGGTGCACTAGACAAACAAAATCAAGATAAAATTTTATTCATGCCATTCTCAATTCACTTACATGCTGATCAATATCAGAAACATATACTGTTCTTCTAATGCTATCTTCTCTCTGAGCCTTTAGTGATCTTCCACTCACCCGCCTTCTTCCTTGGTTAAAACTATTTCTTCTCTGCAAGATAACAAAAGTGTAAATTTTCAGTAAACACAATTGTCAGCGGGATTAATTTGCCGAAAATGTCACATCAATGATATCATCATCCTCATTGTTTAAACGGAAACTGGAATGTTCACATCAAAATATGGTATAGGACAATGGTAGCGTGAAACATGTCAAAAGAAATTTGGAGTTAAGCATACAACAAGAGGACAGATAACAGACAAGACAAAAGTTGTAGGTAGCAACACATATCCTAAAGACATACTAAATTATAATGTAAATTGAAGAGAAAACACAAATTTACTCAATTAAATTCTACCCAGTTTAGAATTTATAGCAGCAAAAAAATTGTCACTTGACTAAATACTTGTATTTTCAGTCTTGAATCAGTATTGACATTCTGCGGTGGCACCCTTTCTTCTAGGTGATGCAGTTGGAAGATTCCATCATGATTTCTTTATTTTTTGTTTTCTGGGTCATCACCTATTGCTAGTAAGTTCCCCTTGCCGTCATTCACTAAATTGATTAAAATTCTGTCTTTACCAGCACATGAAAGTTTTAACAATGTAACAAATTCTCATGTAGATAAAATTTCCGGCATAATCATGCAAAAACCAACACTGAAACTAGAAATGAGAGATCAAAGGAAAAAAAGTCCTACCCTTCGATTGTTTGCGAAATTCTCATTAGCAGAAGGCTTAAAGTTGACCAGAAAGTGGGTTGGTGAGAGCTGATTAAAGCCCTGAAGGCGATGATCATGATTGGGAGAATATGATGAAGGGAAAAACTCCTTCGCCAAGGGATTCAGCTTTGTGAACATGTCAACCAGCTTCTGGACACTGAATTCAGATTCAGCCTTAGGTTTTGAATCCATTTTGGTGGCATCAGCGGGAATCTCAGCAACCGCAGCCATAAAATTCAAAGTCACCACCCCCACAAAAACCCTCAACAATTTGCAACCCTAAAGTCCTAAAGATGGTATTTTTAGACCGGAAACAGAAGAGAAACACAAGGAATCCCCGAGATTCCCTACTTCTTCAGACACCCGGAAAGAAAAAAAAAATGCAGAATTTACAGAAGCAAAAATATGATCAGTTCTTTTTAGAGTACTATTCAAGAAAATTGAAAATAAATAAAACCCATCTAATCAATGCTGGGGAATTGTTTAAAAAAACAATGAAGCAAAATGCAAACAAGGAGAATTAGGGTTTAGAAACCATTCATCACACAGCAAAGGAAGGAGAGAGAGAGAGTAGAGGTGGTGTGTGGAATAGCACAGGCTTTGGCTTTAGCTACCACTGCCTTGGCCTTTCCTTGTGTTGTGTGGGTTTTTTATTTCTTCTTTTTTCTTTTAAATTTTAAGAATACAAGTTTGTAAGTTTAGTTATTAAAATTAATAATATATTAATAGTATAAACCTTTTTTTATGACAATTGATGGTTATGGATGACAATATTCTTAAATGTTATAATAATCAATGAAAAAAATAGTATATTTTTAAACTGACTGTCAAGGTATTAATAAAAAATTTCTAATAAAATATTAAAATTAAATTATTAACATTTATATATGATAATCCACTTATAAATTTCTAAAAGGATGTAATTGCATTGTAAACATAAGTATTTTTTTATCAATCAAAATAATATTTAATGTCTGAAAAAAAATATTTATTTAAGCAATTTTATTTAACTTAAAATAAATTAATGGGAGTTAACATTAATATATTGTTTTATTAATACATCATTAAGATTTTTTCTCCATTACATTTTTTTATAAATAAAATGAAATCCCACTATCTGAAGAATACATTTACCCACTGATGGTCACACTGATCAATCTAATTTCATCTATTCACCAAATTTGAAGACAATTTGAATTTTTAACTGCTCTTTAGTAATTATTTAAATATATAAATTATGATGAATTTGATAGTTTAACTGATAATTTAGATTTTAATCTGAATTATATAATTGCATTAAATATTTATTTAGAAAGAGTTTAGTTACTGTTGATAATAATCTTATTTATTGAAAACAGGATTATTTTATTAAGAGAAACGTTTAATTTTTTTCAGAAAAAAAATCTATTAATGATTTCAAAAATAATTTAATTATATTTTAAAAAATTAATAGAAACAATGTAAGAAGTTTTATGCTAACTAAACTTTTAAATTAAAATATCTTACAAAATTTAACTATTAAATTAATAATTTATTATTTACTATTTATTTTATTTTATGCACTTTTTTGTCATGATACAAAATGTCAAAGTAACCTAACTTAGAACTCTTAATAAGTAAATAATATTATTCTCTTTAATTTTTTTTATACAACTATTTTCTTAAACAAATTGAGTTTGGTTTCGCTCAAATAATGACTTAATGAAATTTTATATCTTGCTTACGTCTTAGCATACTTTTATTAATTCACTTTTTTTTTTAAAAAAAGGTAGTGTACTAAATAAAAATATACAATGAAACTTAAAATACAAAATAATAATTACCATGTTTAACATAATGAATAATAATAAAATATTTAACAAAGATTTTCAAAATTTCATATTACATCTTTACTTATTTGTCATTTTCCACAGTTCTCAATAAAAGTGAGGGACAGGAAAAAAAAAAACTAAAAATATTTGCACCAGAAAAATTTATGTAATGAAATTATTAAAATATACAATATGACATAGTATGTCTATATCTTTGTATATTTTATATAAAAATTATATCAAAATAATTAGGAAATGTGTGTGAGAAAAGAAATAATATGACTACTATATTATTAATCTATTAATTAAAAGGGAAACGTGGGCTCAAGTCTATCTTATTTTTAATTTTATTAGTGATTGGATATCTTATTCTAAACAACTTTTATTAAGGATCATTACCTGTTTAGGATTCTCAAATTCATTTTATCCTTTTATTTATATATATATATATATATATATATATATATATATATATATATATATATATATAAATATTTTTTTTTATATATATATATATTATATATATATATTTTTTTTTTTTTTATACACAAAATATATATATATATATATATATATATATATATATATATATATATATTTGGATACTATTAACTATTTTTAATTATTTTTTAAATCTTTGTAATATGATAAGGTATTTATGAAATCAATTTCTACTTAATTGGACACCTATTCTAAGTTGTTTAATTATTTTTTTCGAAAAGATATTTGTAAATTCATCTTTATAAATATATAATCTATTTTTAGTTTAGTCTTCTTCTATTCGATTTTTCTTTCCATAATAGTGATATTTCTATTAGTATTATTCAAACTAGATAAAGAAAATATTATCGAAATGGGTAAAGAAATCATGTTAACTGGCAGGATTTTATTTGAACATATCTTTGTTGAGATTAAAATAGTATCCAACTAACATGATTTCAATTAATATTTTAAGTGAAATCCTATGTATCTAGCATTTGTGAATGAATTGTTGGTTTTTGAAAAAATTAAAATAATTAATTATAATTAATTCATTTTGAATTACAATTAAACACATTAAACATATATTTAAATAATATAATAACATATATATTTTTATAATTATCATTAAACATATTAAATGTATATTTAAATAGGACAATAATAATAGTAATAACATTTATTTTATTTATTTAATTAAAGACTGGATTCAAAAAATAAAAGTATCTATTATAAATAATTATTTTCAATTAATTATAATTAATTATTTCAATTTTTTTAAAATGAAAAATACAAGTATATTACTTCACTAAAGATATTAATTAAAATCATGTGGACAGGATTTCAAAATTCACACCTTTCTTCTCAATGAAACTATGTAACCATGTGGTATGATTTATCATTTCAGTAATAAAAAGAAATTATCTATTTTAAACAATATTAATAGAAATTACATATGAAAAGAAAAAAAAAACTGATAATATTGTATTACGTAAATGTTTTTTTTACGTCAATTTATTATTCATATTTGTTATCATTTATGTTATGGATAAATATGTAAATCTCAAAAATGTTAGAATACATTTTTAAAACTATGACAAATGCTTGTGATAACTGTTAATTGTTGGTTAATTACGTATAGAGTTGTTAAGATTTCTAACAGTAATTCTGTTTTAATTATAGGTTTTTTAGGGATTTTGTTTAGTTAGAGATTTTATTGTTGATTTTTCTGTTTAATGCGTTTTGGTTGTGGAAAAAGAAAATGTTGTTGAGATTTAGGTAAGATTCGAAGGAAGAGAGAATGAGAAACGGTGGAATTAAGGAAAGGAGCAGAAAAACAGATTTCTAAGTGACTTCTTGCTTACGCTAAAGGGGGAGCTTGAGCTAAAACTCACTTAATTCAGAAAGAAGCTCTGAACGAAAGCGTCAACGCCACTAGAGGTGTGAAGTGCGAAATAACGGCCGCTCCGTAACAGATAGCAGAGATCTTTTATAAAAGAGAGGCTAGGTTAAACATGGGAGGGGCATCTTTTGGAAGATCTCTTGAAGCGCTTTTGTGATCAAGAATTTTCCTTTTTCCATTCCTATTGTAATTTCATGGCTACCATGCGTAGCTAACTTCTCTTCTTCTTGGGATTGAATGTAAATTCTCAAATTCACATGCTCTTAATATTATTTTTATGTCATTCAATTTAATTACCTTTGTTAACGTTTTGTTTAGCATTTGTATATCTTAGATTTCTTATTTTTACTGGAAAGCATTATTTGAAATTGGAAATAAATGTTCAACTCATTGTATGTATACGTTCAGGAATGAAGTGTAACGTAATGACTGTTCATTGCAAATGTTCTTAATGTTGATTAATTTAATCTAGTAACTAGGAATAGAGCTAGATAATTTAATCTATGAATTTCAATGCTAGAGAAATCAGGTTGAAAAGGTTTTGATTTGCACAGAAGGGTAATTTAATGAGATGACATAATTACTTAATTATGAGTGTATGGGAAGGAGAGAAAGTTACAATTCAATCCCAAGACCTTTATTACTATTAAGTTTATCACTT
>Ga0099825_1007624_pt1 | contig 13117 bp, 7 predicted proteins | sample SiratroredBW_FD_76838 | JGI IMG/M metagenome (GOLD analysis project Ga0099825, IMG submission 76838) | Root nodule microbial communities of legume samples collected from California, USA - Siratro red BW | ecosystem: Host-associated > Plants > Roots > Nodule | place: USA: California | collected... | reverse complement strand
TTTTTTTTATTTTTTTTTTTTTTTTTTTTTTTTTTTTTTTATATATATATATATATATATATATATATATATATATATATATATATAATTTTCAGCCTCTTTACATAATTTGATTTGTTTTTCAATATTGATATCAAAACTGATAATTTGTTTTAGGATTTAATCAGATCACACGTATCCTTGTATTAAATATGTTAAAAAGGTTAAAAATGTCTTATTCAAATCATTTTTCTTTTATATATCTTATATTTTAAAAAATATTATTTAGAACAACCCAATAGAGACTATATACGTTAAAAATTACCGAGCATAATTTTTAAATGCTTAAATGATTCTTTAAAATCATTTATCAATGTTGTAACGGTGGACATTAGTTAGCTTAACCTTTGTTATTATAAATATTGTCTAACAAAGACTAAATTGTTAATATAGATATTACGAGTCTAAATTTAAAAAAAAAAATGATAGATGAATGTATCAAATATTAAATAAACCAACTAATACTTCCTAAAATAAAGTATATATATGTGAGTGTTTGTTTGAGTTGAGATGGGTAATTCGGAATAACAGTAAATAAGAATGATTGTTACATGAGGTGTTAAAGTTTAACCAGAAACATTGGTAGTTACTTAATTTTGTTTGTTCTGAGCAATGTCTAGGGACAGTGGTTGTTGTGTGAGAGGGGCCCGGTTGAAGGGTGATTGGGGCATGTGCTGATGCGATGTGAACAAGTCATGTGAGACTCTTTGAAAGGTCACAAGCAAACAGGTATGGGACTGTGGGAGGCCAAAATATAACAATCATAGATCTGCAACATATGTATCTCACTGCTAAATCTAATGACGTCTGTAAGACAAACATACCACCTTTTGCTTTTACCTACATTTGCAACAACCATCATGTTCCTATCTTTCTTTGCTTCCTTCTTTCTTGCCTCACCTTCATCACTTTCCTTTATGCATATCTTATTCATATCTACCTTTTAATCACACTTCTTATACTTAATTATCTTTCATCTTTGTTCTAATTTGTAACAGTGTCTGTTGGATTCTATCCTACCAATTTGTCATGTAATCGTGATGACTTTGTAAAATGATAACGTACGTCGAATTCATGGACTGTTCATGAGTGTGTCTAATTAGAAGAATTGATGAGTAAATTCAAGAAAGTAGATCAACATTATTTTTTTCTCCCTCTTCACTTTAAACGGTAACTAAAATGTTGGTATCAAATCTGTTGGATTTTTGGATGCTTTATCTATTTATAGAATGAGGTTGTGTGTAAAATTATTTATATTATTTTTTTTTAAGTAGAAATAAGTGAAAGTAATTTGATGAATAAGAGACTTATCATTCAAAATACGATAGTATATAAAAAAAAGATGGAAATTATTATGATTTTTACATATCCACACAATCTTCAACCTAAAAGTTATCCTTTTTTTTTTTTTAATTTGCTTAACTTTCTCAATTCTACTTTATGGAAGGCTAGACTCTACTTGTATTTCTAACAATCCTCCTTCAAGTGTGAGTCTCTTCTATATTGGTACACTCCTGCTTAAGCGAAAATATTTTTAAACACGATTACCTCACAAAAGATCCTTTTAAAGTGTACTCGTTTGAATTGGTCACCATGATGAACCACCGGTTCTGATATCACTTATTGAAAAATCAAGAAGAGAAAACAACGAGGAGTTCAAACAAGAATAAGAACCGAGTCAGACCCACACACAAAATTAACATCACCTTTAACCTTAAGACATTGAATTTGTGGGTTTTTTTTTCTTATATCTTACACAAATTTCTCATTTCTTCCCTCGATTCTCCCAAGAAGTTGTATCTGTTCAATTTTTCAAATGTTAATAGCCCTCTGTAACATATCATCAAATCCTGGTATTTGGTTTTCTGGAGGTTACGAAAGCGTTATTCAGTTTTTAGAAATTTTAAATTATTTTTAAAAGGTTCTGAAGGTTTTATTTTTAACGTTAAGTTTTGGAAGTTTTCAAAACTGTTCCTTTTATTTTGAAAATAAAAGTTTAATTTTTAAAAGAGAACAACTCAAGAACAAAAACGTAGAAGCACATCATGCATGTTCTTCACTCCTAAAAGTGTGCAAAATACGAATTTCATCATATCCTGAAGAAGATTTGTTGACTCCTGTTAAGTAGAGGACAAATACTTCTTTAAAAAAGTGGTTCTGGTACACGCTTTGAAGTCATCTAAATCCTCTTGGTATAACAATTTAAAGAAATATTTTGCTTGATGGCTTTAAGGACAAACCACTCTATTCTTTTCTATCGCAGTTGAACTGAAGGAGTCTTTTATCATAGTTGAACTAAAGGAGTTAGATTCAAAGCAACGAACAACTCCATGGGGGAAACACGAAGAATAAAGTCGAAGGGTGAAATCAGACACTAGGGATTAGGTAAGTGAGATTTGGATGACGGTGGTTGATTGATTGTAATGGTGAGAGTGAGGGAAAGGAAAAGGAATAATAATAACAAGAATCAGAAATGGTGTGGAACAACATAGTGGTGTTGGCAGTGGCGCGTGCGTCAACGGAAGCCTGGTAGTGCATTGCGGAGCCTCTGAGTAGTGACCAGATTCTGGATCTGGTTTGCTATTCTCCACTGCATCAACTCGTTCTCTGTCTCTTCCACTTTGTCTTTAGAATTGTTCAAGAACCACCATCTCATCTCCCGCCGCTCGTTCGTCGCCCAAACGGCGTCGTTTTTGGTTTGGGCCGAACTTAAATCAAATAACACGTAGGTCCTCATTTTCAAGCCCAATAACAGATTTGCCTCGGGTCCATATGGGTATCTGGGCCCAATTTTTTGGAAGAGGAATGTCACATGCAGGAAAATGAAAAGGAATGTTCAAGAATTTTCAAGTTTACAATCGATCTACAAGGATGCAAAACTTGTGGCACTATCAAAGATTGGATAGATCATCCCAGCTTCTAACAGCTTCTGCACTTCTTTCTTAACCACTTCCTTCATTGTGGGGTTCAATCTGCGTTGAGGTTGAGCTATTGACTAGAAGTCCGGCTCCATATGAATATGATGCATGCAATATGAAGGATTAATACCCTTTAAATCAGCAAGGGTCTAGCCTATTGCTCCTTCATTAGCTCTCAGCACCTCGATCACTCTAGCGTCTTCAGCTGGTAATGCACTATTGAGAATCACTTGCTTATTCTCATTCTCTGCTAGAAATGCATACTACAAATAAGTGGGTAATTGCTTCAGCTCTGCCTTCGGTGTTTGAGTTGTTTTGTCTTTCTCCCTATAATCTCCATCTTCTTTGCAATTTAGAAGCACATGTAACAAAGGCTCTGTTGAGAATATGCTTCTTTTATGCTTAGTGTAGATTTTATCTAGCACATCCAGTCTATAACATTCCTTTGTGTCTGCGGGGTGCTTCATTGCTTCAAATACATCAAAGCTTACTTCCTCTCCTTGCACGCAGACCTTCAATTTTCCTTTGTCTACATCAATCATCACTTTTGTTATCTTCATGAATGGTATTCCCAAGATTAATGAGACTTCTAGATCCTCTTCATATCCGTTACAACAAAATCAACTAGAAATAGAAATTTGTCAATCTTCACCAATAAGTCTTCCACTATCTCATACGGATGTTTGATTGAGCGATCTGCTAATTAAAGATTCATCCGTGTAGGTCTCACTACCACATCACCAATCTTCTTCAACATTGATAGAGGTATCAAATTTATGCTTGCTCCAAGATCAAGCAATGTCTTCCCCACTATGAGATTCATTTCCAATTGTGACTGGAACTGTGAAACTTCTAGGATCTTTGTACTTTTGTGGCAATGATTTCTGGATTATGGCACTGCATCCAGCTTCAAGCTCTATAGTTTCTTGTTCAAGGAACTTCTTGCTTCCATCCAAATCCTTGATTAAGATTATGTCTCCATCCTTGTGTTCTATTGGTATGGGTTAGAAAAACCAATTTGTCTTCCTTGACTGCCCATGTAATGTGTCTCTTCCTCAATCGATTGATTCTATATGGACAATTTTCATTTGGATGGTTTTTTCCACATAAGTCACATTTTAAAGCTTGATTGATTCTATATGAACAATTTTCATTTGGATGGTTTTTTTCCACAGAAGTCACATTTTAAAGCTTGATTTTGTCCATGTGAAGATTGTACTATGTGTAATTGCTTAGGCAGATTTGACATCTGCTTTATGAGTGCTTCTATCTTGTTAACACCCAAGTTTGTTCGAGTGAAAAATAAAAAAAATATATATAAATATTTAATTTATGTTCACATTTTTTAGTAAGAAAAATTAAAAAAAAAATTGATTAAAATTAGAAAAATAAAAAATAATAATAAAAAATGTAAAAGAAAATAAGAAATAAATATAAGACATAAAAGGGAAAAGAAAGAGAAAGAGAAAAAAAGAAGCGACACATGTCACAATGTGATTAGTTTAAGCTATTATTCACTCTTCTTCTTCACTTGCGTTGTCGTTCAAACTTGGTGCCTATATAAGGGTTCATTCATCACAAATTTGGGAGGAATTGGATTTTTTTGATTTTTTTTTAAATTTATAAGCACTTGAGGAAGTATTTTTTAGGGTGATTCAGTAAAGAAGAAGAAGAAAAAACGAAACCTCGTCGGAAGAGAAGAAGAGCTCACTGGTGGAGAAGGATAGCTCGCCGGAGAACAAAAACTTACGATTGAAGAACGCATTGATTGGAGGATTCAACACTTCAACAAGTAAATAATAATTTACATGATTTCATCGATTAAATGCGTGCTATGCTTCACTGTTTTTCCTCTTTGTTTTCACTTTACATGTTAACTGTTCATCCTCATTTTTCATATGAAATAACACTATTTAATTTATATCCTTAATATATATGATGTGAAACAATGTTAGATCTATGGTTAAAAGTTGATTAAACATTGTAAAGAGATATGTGGTTATCTTTCACCTTCCAGAAGGTTCCAACGGCGGACAAGGAGTCTTCGGACACCAGAGGACAGAGGCAAACGGCGACACAGATCTTCTCTATTTTGTTGCTTTTCTCAGTGATTCTAATCTGCAACAAATTCTAATACGACCTTTTTACAACGTTTGAATTTTTGTGCATTAAGAAAAATATTTTTTTTATTTGGGAAGACCCAACAAGGGTTTAACTTTGCTCCTACGTTTTTCCATCAGGGATGGAAAATCAGGGTTACATAGTTTTTTTTTTATCTCTAATTGTTGTCATTTTAACAAGGCAACATCTGTCAATATCTCATTCACTTGAACGCAATTCGTAATGCGTTTGGCTGTATTAGAAAACTGAAGAGTTCCCCTTGTTTCTTTAACGTGAATATCTTCTGGTGCTATGGTGCAAATGATGGACGTTTGGGCATTACCACCAAGACCAGGTTGGAGTATACGAGTTAATTTACTATCACGATAAGGGATATGCCCCCTTTTGCTTCGAACCCTCACTTAGTTTGTTGATAGCGTTTCCCAAAACCATCAAACTCTTGTTAATATGTTTTCCTTCTTTTAAACACACTCAATCAGCTCCAGTTTTGGCAATCCGTTCAGAACCAGCTAGATCTACTAAATTCAAGACTGAAACTCGAACAACATCATTAATGGAACAATCATTGGAAGAATTGGATTCCTTTCCTTTGCTTTCAATCACCATTCTAAATATTGTGTGATCTGCAACTCCTTATATTCATATTTGTCTCACCAAAATGTCTGTTAACTTCCCTTGCTTTAATGAGATCTAGCACTTGTTCAACATTATTTACAATTTCATCTTCTAGCAATGAAAAAAATACTCCACACTCCAAACTCTCGTGGATTTGCAATTTCTGATTTTCAACAAGAAGGTCGTTAATTTCTTCATTGTAGATCTCCATATAGGAAACTCGTATCAGAAACTCTCGATCAGGCATCGTCTCAATTGTCGCAAATATGTCTCTAACTGTCTGAGGAATCATTCCTTTGTTAGTTTCAGAACCATTCATGGTGAATGTCTTGTCACTACTGGTTTGCTCATACGCAAATGCAGTTCCGTTGAAGCCATCGAGCGCGGCATGAATGATGTCCTTGGCGACGAGCTCGTAAACGCTAGCATTGGTGCTTCTTTCGTCAAATATGTGATCGAAAGCGTGAGAAGAGGCAAAGAGATGAGTGTCGTGGATCTTGTGAAGAGATATGCGGTTATCTTCCACCTTCCAGAAGGATCCAACGGCGGAGGAGGAGTCTTCAAACACCGGAGGACGGAGGCAAACGACGACGCAGATCCTCTCCATTTTGCTGCTACTTTTCTCAGTGATTCTGTTCTGCAACAAATTTTGATATGACCTTTTTACAACGTTTAAATTTCTATGCATTGACGGAACAAAGAAAAATATCTTTTTATTTTAAGAGACCCTACAAGGGTTTGACCTTACTCTTACGTATTTTCATCAGGGATGAAAAATCAAGGTTACGTTGTTCTTTTATCTCTAATTGTTGTCGTTTTAACAAGGCAACATCCATCAGTATCTCATTCACTTGAACACAATTCGTGATGCGTTTGACTCTACTGGCAAACTGAAGAGTTCCCTTTGTTTCTTCAACGTAAATCTCTTCTGGTGCTATGGTGCAAATGATGGACGTTTGGGCATTACCACCAATAGCAGGTTTAAGTATACAAGTTAATTTACTATCACAATAAGGGATATGCCCCCCTTTGCTTCGAACGCTTACTTAGTTTGTTGATAACGTTTCCCAAAACCATCAAGCTCTTTTTAATATATTTTCCTTCTTTTAAACGCATTCCATCAGCTCCAGTCTTGGAAATCCTTTCAGAACTAGCTAGATCTACTAAATTCAAGACTGAAACTCGAACAACATCATTAATGGAACAATCATTGGAAGAATTGGATTCCTTTCCTTTGCTTTCAATCATCATTCTAAATATTGTGTGCGATCTGCTACTCCTTTCATTCATATTTGTCTCACCAAAATGTTTGTTAACTTCCCCTGCTTTAATGAGATCTAGCACTTGTTCAGCATTATTTACAATTTCCTCTTTCAACCTTGAAACAAATACTCCATGCTTCAAACTCTCGTGAATTTGTAATTTCTGATTTTCAACAAGAAGGTCGTTAATTTCTTCGTTGTAGATCTCCATATAAGAAACTCGTATCAAAAACTCTCAATCAGACATTGTCTCAATTGTGGCAAATATGTCTCTATCTGCTTGAGGAATCACTCCTGCGTCAGTTTCATAACCATTCATGGTGAATCTTCCACCTTCTAGAAGGTTCCAACGGCGGAGGAGGAGTCTTCGGACACCGAAGGATGGAGGCGAAGGGCGACGCAGATCTTCTCCATTTTGCTGCTTTTCTCAGTGATTCTGTTTTGCAACAAATTCTGATACCACCTTTTTACAACATTTGAATTTATGTGCATTGACGAAAACACCCTTGTGGTTCGCGGCCCAATCATTGACTTTAATTTTTGGACCTTCACACGTGGGTCAACCACGAGCCTGTTGATTTCTCTTCTTCTAGTTGTATTTCTCTTGTTGATTATGATTTTCTGTGGGTAGGAAGGTGAGAGCACCTTGTGTCTATTAATCGAATCGTAACAGTGGGTTTTTTTCTTAATCGATGGTGCAGTGTAAGTAAGATGAGAGTGAAGAACATGTGGCCACCAGCACAGTGTCTATGGAAGTGAAGAGTGGGGATGGAGTGAATCTGAATGTCCCCCTCAGCGAGAGCAAAGTGTAACTCTTATGGGTGAGGAGAGTGAGTGTCAGAGAATGAGAGAAGAGCCCCTTATTATCAACCTTTTTCCTGTACCATTTTCCATTTGCCTTAAAGGAACCAAACGGATAGGGGACGAAAAAGCAGACTTTTAGGTAATGGAGCAGTGCCAATCAGTTAGGGAACCAAGCAGAAATTTTTGGCCTGTCACAGGGTAGTGGAGCAGAGTGTACGCTGAAGGTGAGTGAGTGGTGTGGTGTGTGGAGGCTAACATGGCATGTGAGGGCTAATGGAGCGTGTGAGAAAATAAAATAAAAGAGTAAAAGAAAATGAAAATAAAATATAATGAAATAATAATAAAATAATTTCATTTTCATTTTTTTCAAATTTTTCATTCTTCAATTTTCAGACACATTTTTATTCTCTTCAAAGAAATTTAAATCGAGAGATGAAATTTTATATTTTCTAAACTTAATAAAAACACTTATTTCTTGTCCGAACGAAATTGAGTATTGACAGCTACCCTTCTTTACTTAAATTTTACTGGATAATTTGAAAATCAAGATTTTCATATTATCAGAGTAAAATATAAGTAGAGACAGAAACACTAATTTCGTTCGGATTGAAAAAGTAAAAGAAAACTTTAGCATTTGGGTTATTCTCTAAAAGAGAGGTCATCGTATCTTCTCTTGAGACCTTGTATCAAGAGGGTCTTTTGAAAAACGTGAGATTGAGATCTTGTATCTAGAAGATCATGAATTTTCACTAGAGATATAGATCTTGTATCGAGAGAATCATCACTCCAAACATAAGGTTGACCTTGAACTAGCGGGCCACACCTATCAAGATGAGACCGTCGAGAAGATCACCATATCATCACTTGAGTGTGTGTGGGTTTGGACCATTCTTAATTGGATAAATTGGTAGGATAACAATATTGTACCTTCCTTATCTGCTCTTAATATTTCTCTATAACCTCATGTATCATCCCTCTCCCCACTTAGGACCCCATGAGTTCTTCAATATCCAATAATCCTCACCATTCTCCGTCCTTTATGCAACAATCAAAACAACATGATTTACTTTTCTTTCACACTTCCCATAAAAGATACCAGATTTATAAAAAGTTCGTACTTATTTTAAAATATGCGCACACAAGCTGATTTGCAACAACCTTTCTTAATGTCAATTCATCATTGGGATTAACATATCCGAATCCATAAATAGTAATATGACTCTAGCATTCTTCCGTTAACATCTACCCACAACACCATTGTAAGGGTAATCCTCTTCAGTATGAATGTCATCATTCTTAATTATAAAGTCAAAAGCACGATCGATATATCCTCCTTTTCATCCCTGGCTAAGTTTATCACAATTCACCACCAGTTATACTAATAAGGAAATTGGTTCGCCCGTCACTATCTTATTTATTCCTTCTATAACATCAATTGCTGAGAATGCCCAACAACATCTTTAGTGTTTGACGGAGACAACAACACCCTCCTTCCTCCAATTAACAAAATCTGGTAGGTTGTCCCCGACACTTGGGGCGTATCGATTGCACGGGATCCTTTCCAACATCCGCTTCGGTTTGATCCTCATTCACACCCTTGTGGAACGCAAGGTCGTGGGAGACTAGTGCTTTTCCCCAGCTACTGCCGACATCCTCAACATAAGTCTTGACCCTCTTGAGAGAATGCTCAAGAGCATCCTGTCACCTCCCCTTAGACTTATTTTTCCTCTTTTTTGGTTTCTTCTTAGTCAAAGGAGAGGCAAGATCAATAAGAGGAACCTGCTGAGCAGATTGGGAGACCGTAGTCTTAGAGGCACTAGAAGAGGCACCCTTGGTCTAAACGTAACTTTCTTTGGTACTTGGTTTTCTCGAGGTTACCAAAGTTGTTATTCAGTTTTTTGAAATTTTAAATTATTTTTAAAAGGTTCCGAAGGTTTTATTTTTAACGTTAAGTTTTGTAATTAATAAAAAAAATTAAATTTAAATATATCACTCGAGTGGCTAAATATATACTTGCAAGTGTGAAAATAACAACACATCTCTTTTTTCTTTTTGGCAAAAACTTTTGTATATATATGTGAATGGTATGAAAAATTGAGTTCAAAATGCAATCGTCTAAGTCATAACCTATGACTTAATTGTTAACTCTAGTCATTGTCATAGTTCAAAATGCAATTGTCTAAGTCATAACCTATGACTTAATTGTCACAAATATTCGGTGCGGGTAGGTTTGGACCACTCTTAATTGAATAAGTTGGCAGGATAGCAATATCGCACCTTCTTGATCTGTTCTTGATATTTCTCTGTAACCTCATGTATCCTCCCTCTCCCCACTTAGGACCCCATGAGTTCTTCAAGATCCAATAATCCTCACCATTCTCTGTCTCATATCCAACAATCAAAACAACATGATTTACTTTTCTTCCACACTTCCCATAGAAGATACCAGATTTATAGTTTTAAAAGTCACTACATGTTTTAAAACATACGTACACAGGCTGATTTGCAACAACCTTTTTTAATATTAATTCAACATTGGGATTAATATATCTGAATCCATCAATAGTAATGACTCTAGCATTTTTCCATTGACATATACTTACAACACCTTTGTAAGGGTAATCCTCTTCAGTATGAATGCCTTCATTCTTAATTATAAAGGTCAAAAGCACGGTGGATATATCCTCCTTTGCATCCCTGGCTAAATTTATCACAATTCACCACCTGTTGTACTGATAAGAAAATCAGTTCACCCGTCACTATCTTATTTATTCCTTCTACAACATTAATTGCTCTGAGAATATTACTTGGGAACATCACCACAATAAAAATATTTGCGACCTGTTGTCTCTATAACAACGTGGAAGAACCCAGTCTTGAAACGCTTGTAGGAAACAGTGTGAGGAGAAAATAAAGTGGCCCCAGATTGACTAACCAACGACACCCAACGAATTGGGGTACTCGACCGAGCACTATAATAATGAAGGAAAGACTGGGGAGAGGGAGTGAGACCAAGCATTTCACAAAGAAGCCGAAAACATTGGAGGTAACCCCAAGAATTAGGATGTAACTGAGTGGGAGCAACGCTCAAGATACGAAAATGACAAAGAAGACATATTTACCTCAAGGCTGAAGAGAACACAGCACACTCGAAAGCTTTTAGAAGAAAAAAGTGAAAAGATATTGGACTTCAAAGGAGGATGGCAATGAAAAATGCCAAAATGAATGTCAAAACCCTTACTTATAGAAACATGAGAAGGTAACCAATGACTCTTCTCCTCCCAACCATTCGATCTTGTAGATCCCAAGAACAGAGACACATCAATCCCATCAAAGAAGGCCCAAGGCCTAAATATCTCACGTAACCTAACCATCGAGTAGGGGAAATCACTGTGTCAGCCTAAAAATGGCAAGAATTTCCCATAGCTAACGCGAGCAACAAAAGATTATGTACTATATGGCCAGAGTATGGCCGACAACACTTGATCAGGAAAGCTCTTTGTAGTCTAACAACTACTCGAGCTTGGGAGGCTAGTATACTATATGGCCATCAGCGCATGGCCAACAACATTCGCTCAGTGTACTATACGACCATCAGCGCATGGTCGACAACACTTAATCAGAAAAGTTCTTTGTAGTCTAACAACTACTCAAGCTTGGGAGGCTAGTGTACTATACGACAATCAGCGCATGGCCGACAACATTCACTTCTCAAAACTCTTTGTAGTCTAAAGACTACTCGAGCTTGGGAGGCTAGTATACTATACGGCCATCAGCGCATACTAATAACATACATTTCTCAAAACTCTTTGTAGTCTAAAGACTACTCGAGTTTGGGAGGCTAGTGCACTATACGGCCAACCGAGAACATGACGGCCACCCACTACACAGGCCAACATGTGCTTAGCCACTTTTAACAAAGCTAGTCTCTCCATCTCCTTCCTACATTGGAAACACGCACCTGGCCTCTAACACGGGAACAGAGCCAAATAAATGACGCACCCCAAATCTGATAAGAGTCAAAATAAGTAAACTACACATCTTCCTCTGACACAACATGCAGAAAAAAGAGATAATATCTTTGACAGGAGAGACTACAGGTCTTCTTCCTGCTTAAGAAAAACAATCATTACATATATTAGTATAAATAGTAAAGAGTATAAGAGAGTTCATATCCTAATTAACATAGTTAATATCTGAGAACAGAATACTGAGTTGAGCGTTAGAGTGCCTTCCGCAAGTACTTCTCCTATCGTCCTAGTTACTAGAGATCACCTAGCAGCAGAGAGATAGACACAATTGGCACCTTAAAATCTTATTCTCATCCTCAAGGCTTCGTAAGAACATTTATTGTTCTCGGTCTATAAACTATGTAAGAACACATTTATATCCCAAAGTGTATTATTTCCAACATGAAAGCCAAATATAAAGGTGTTAACAAGGAAAAAAATACAATAACCAAACCATTTCTTTTACTTAATTGAATTTGAATAATTATAAAAATCATATCAAATAGTTTGTTACATCTAATAAAGTCTCATAATCATTATTAATTAAATTTTATCCACTTTATAAATTTGTATCACAGAAATCATTTTATTCAATGTTTAAAATATCTTTTTTTTTTTAAATATCATGTTGTTTAATTTTGTGGGATAACATTATTACTTTCATTTTCATATCTTTAACTTATTTATTAATTTAATCTCTTTCGTTTCGATAGTTTTATCTTATCAATCAATTTGTTTCTTCTTTCATCAAGAGTGAGTTCAAAAGTTAAAAAAATTAAAAAAAGAAATGAGCTAATTAATTGACAAGTTGAAAATAAAGAAACAAATTAATGACCATATTATCCTATTCATGTCAGTGTTACTTAAAAAATATTATAGACAATTAGTGCAACAATTTTTTTAATTAAAACCTAATTAAAAATATTCAAATTTATGAAATGTTTAAAATTTAATTAATTTTATTTTAATCACAGATTTATAATAGCTTTCTTTGTACGAACACTGATTTCATAGCATTTTGTTTAACGATTCCACCCTTCTTTCAACCGTAAGAAGGTATTCTCTAAATTTGTCGAGCCACCACACAAAAAAAACATATCGGATCAAACAATGCCTATGGGCGATATGTTTTCGTTATTCGTATATTTTTTTTTGTCTCAATTTTATATTTTAATTAAAATTAAAGTATATTGAACCAATAATTGACGGGTTTAATTGTAACAAAGTCAAATTAGTCCGAATTTTTGTAATCTTCTACCGAAAACCCCGACAAGTTAATTCGTTCTTGACAACTATTATACCCAATAAGTTATTTGGTCCATGGTAACTTCTGGTAAATTATATATAT
>Ga0099825_1007620_pt1 | contig 13121 bp, 5 predicted proteins | sample SiratroredBW_FD_76838 | JGI IMG/M metagenome (GOLD analysis project Ga0099825, IMG submission 76838) | Root nodule microbial communities of legume samples collected from California, USA - Siratro red BW | ecosystem: Host-associated > Plants > Roots > Nodule | place: USA: California | collected... | reverse complement strand
CTCAAAGCCCAGGCTTTAAACCTGGCACCGTTTCTCAAAGCCCAGGCTTTAAACCTGGCACCGTTTCTCAAAGCCCAGGCTTTAAACCTGGCACTGTTCCTCAAAGCCCAGGCTTTAAACCTGGCATGGTTCCTTAAAGCCCAGGCTTTAAACCTGGCACCGTTCCTCAAAGCCCAAGCTTTAAACCTGACACTGTTCCTCAAAGCTCAGGCTTTAAACCTGGCACCGTTTCTCAAAGCCCAGGCTTTAAACCTGGCCCCGTTCCTCAAAACCCAGGCTTTAAACCTGGCACCGTTTCTCAAAGCCCAGGCTTTAAACCTGGCCCCGTTTCTAAAAGCCCAGGCTTTAAACCTGGCCCCGTTCCTCAAAGCCAGGCTTTAAACCTGGCCCCGTTCCTCAAAACCCAGGCTTTAAACCTGGCACCGTTCCTCAAAGCCCAGGCTTTAAACCTGGCACCATTTCTCAAAGCCCAGGCTTTAAACCTAGCACCGTTCCTCAAAGCCCAGGCTTTAAACCTGGCACTGACACCATTCAATTACCTTATTTTCAAACATAAACTTTCAAAAATACAAATCAAAATAATCAACAATCTTATCATCAAAGAACTACGTAACCCTAATTCTCCACCCTTAAATGGAGATACGTAGGAGCAAGGTCAAACCTTGCCGGACTCCCTAAAACCAAAAAAATATTTTGTTTGTGTTTATCTTAATATCTTTTTTGGGAAAATAAATGTTTTAAAAAATTACACTCAGATTATTTATTTAATTAAAGGTACCGTCTTAGGACGGGCGTTGTGGGGGTGTTAACACATTCCCCACATGTAACCGACTCCCGAACTCTAAATCCGGTTTTGCGAACTTGCCTTATCTTGTTTTTGGTTTTCCATAGTTTTTTCTAATAAACTATGGTGACGACTCCTCTGTTTTGAAAATTAAAATAAATATATTTTTTGTTCGCCGTCCCCGTCGTGACCCGGTTATGACAATATTAATATTTCTTAATTGAAATATAATTTCACAATTTAACGTTTTTATAAGTTGTTCGACAAAGTTTAAATGATTTGGAAAAAAATAGAAAAAAAAAATTATAACTTTTGAGTATATAAGTTGTCCTACTTATCACTTTTATTATTTAAATATAATTTCAACAAATTTAAATCATTTGAATTAAAAAGGTAAACAAAGAAAAATAAATATCAATATTTTCTTTACTCCTTTTTGAAGCAAACTTTAGTGGACAACGTTTGCTATTTATTGTAATAATTGAAACATAAAAGATTTTTTTTGAGTAGTCTTTGTCTCATTATAAGTGTCCTTTTTTCTCCATGTGTTGCATATTGTTTCTGTGACAGAGAATGGTGTTGCCATATTAACATAGACCAAATTTTAATATAACAAATATTTTTAATAGTTTAATGAGAGTAATCCGCCATGATGAAATTTGAAAGTAATCTAAAGTTGTTTTTTTTCTATTTTTTTAAATTAGGTTTTCATATAAATTTGTAGTTTAAACTTTTAACACGTACTTAAGCATAAGGATTCATCTATAATAAAATAAGATATTGATTTTTAGATAATGAGCACAAGGTTTTACTTTAGCTTCTCAAAATTTTTAAACAGCTTTTTATATTGTGAATTTGATGTTATTTTTAACCTTACTCATTTATGAGACTTCTATAACTCTAGACAATAGATCTTCAGAGAGCCCCATACTCAAAATGTTAGCTTGATAATATTTTATCATTATGTTTAGTGTGTCTTCATATTCCACTTCATTAAACACTATTTTTACCCTTTAAACACAAAATTTCATATAATCACCTACAATTTCATATAAGATGCACTAGATATATCATACCCAACTTTTTATTAAGTTTTGTGTATATTCTCATCATTTCAAGTTTGTCATATTGCTTTACATATTCATTAATTTTTGTGATAGCATTTATTAATATCACAATTAGGCTTTAGTTAGTATTAATGAACTTACTAACAAGTTCACTTAACCCCATAAGAAACAGTTCATTATCAATCCAACAATATGAATAATATATTTGCACACAACACATGGTGAAACAAAAGTCACAAACAACATAAATACTCAGTTTTGAGTTTGTCTATGTGAAGATCACATTTCTAGGTATATAGAACTCATCTAACACAGTCATTTAATTAATATCTAACCAACACATACTAAAAAAATTCTACACATTATGAGTTGATGGAAAATTCATAGAAATTGCATATGACTAACATAACATTTATATGATTCCAGTTTTCCAAAAAAAAAAAAAAAGTCTTGTTAAACACTATAATTGACAAAAACCACTTAAGGAAATATTCGTCCAACAGAAAATAATATTCAATTTAAAAATGGTAAACTTATAAAAACTCCAAAAACTTACCAAAGGCACCATAAACTATAAAAAAAAAAAGACCCTAAATTACAAACATTATGCATAAAAAAATTAAAACATAATGAGATTGTTGAGAATACTGTAAACAAGCCCAGAGATTAATCACTTTCTTACTCATCTCTCTCAAACCTCATGCCCAGCAATTTGGAAAAGGCTAAAAAGCTTCAATTTTTTTTCCCATTAAACACAATTATATAGAAGGAGGGAGAAGTACGGGAACCAAAAGATATTTGGACATGATTAATCAATAGACAATAATTTATCTAAAACACAATTATTGGTTGGACAGTGTCATGCTTCTTCTTCTATCTTGTTATTCCATACTTTTTACAAAGTTAGACTTCTAAATTCTTTATTCTTAGGGATTAAAGTAGATTATACAATACAAAAATAATAATGTAAAATTACCAGTAATAAATTTGAATAAAGTAATAAGATGCATCAATTATTCCCTAATGAAAATGACGCAGAAAAAACTACATTCTAACTATCATTTATAACTTTCAACTTTGAATTCAAATAAATCTATCTATTTTTTAGTGATTAGTAACCTCACAATGTAAATGTTAACTTAATCTTAAACAACATACAACTAACTTTCCATAGACTTAATATTCTCTGCTACTCATTCCACGCATTAAAAAAAAAAAAAACTAGTAACATCATCTAATTAATTTATGAATTCATTATCTCAAACAGAGAAACTATTATAAGCTTAAATAGATGCATTTAATCCATTATTACATAAAAATAATAAATTAAATATACATCATAAAACTCATGTTAACATTGGATTGATTAAAATAAATATCATCCATCAGTAGCTTATATTAATCAATTAAATAAACCTTAGTAAATTTCACACTTTAAAGAATTTATTATCATATGTGAAAAATAATGAAATTTTTTATATGATTGAATAATGACACCATGAAGATGGATTCATTGATTCTTGCAGCACATTGTTTTAGAATGGGGTGTGCACGGGTGAGATATGAAGAAGGGTTTATTTTCTGTTTATTAAAAGGTGGTAGAAGAAGAAGTCACATGAAGGAGGATGAAGAAAGAAGAAGTCACATGAAGGAGAATGAAGAAAGGAGAAGGGGAAATGAACTTGAGTGAATTATTTGCACTTGATAGGAAAAAGACGAAGGAGTAAGTAGAAAAGTGAAAATGGTGTTAGCTAAGTCCAAAAACATGGTGCAAGCAAGTTAGCTTTAAAAGCAAAGACAAAACATGTATCTCATCAATCTATCTTCAACTTTCTCTCTTACTTTGTACTACACCATGCTACTACAACACCCACACCACCAGGCTCCACCATTTAACAAGATAACCGGCGAGGACCAAGGATCTTCATGCCCCAACACAACATTTTGCAATTTCAATTTCAACCATTTTATCTCAATCATCTAATGCTTGGACTTTTCCCATTGTCATCATACAACCCACTCTTTCTAGGTTGGGAATCAACAATCATTATTATTAACTCACGCATCAACTCAAACTCACTTGATTGAATAACAATTTTTGGCTTAGTAGGTTTAATTTCATTTTCATTTTTACTGTATGGTAAATTTGAAGTTTTATTGGTTTTAAACATTAATGTATCAATTAGATCTAAATATTGTTGAAAGAATAAAATAAGAGTCTGGTTCACAAATCACACAAATCTTCCATTAACATCTAAAGACATTAAGTTTGTAAGTTTTTTTTATATGTTGCTCAATTTTTTCGTTTTTATTCAATATGAGATTTAGACTCACTTATCCATAGAAGAAAATGATACTACCTTCAACTTAAAATCTTAAAACCTTAGGTTTGTAGGTCTCTTTTTTTATATGTTACTCAATTTTATTCCTTTCACTTAATATGAGATTTAAGTTCACAATTGAATATTTAATAATCTCACTTTACAGACCGATTTTATAAAATTGAATTAAGTTTAAAGTCTACATCTTAAAATAATATCAAAACTTATTCCAATAAAACTGTTAGGTCTATCAGACCACTTTTAAATATATAATTTTATGCATATTGAAAAGTAAATAGATGCAAACTTTACTATCTAAATATATTTTATATAATTAAATTAAAATCTACTTCTTAAAATTTATAACACTATTATTAGACTATTCGGAGATATTTAGTTTCAAGTTACTGCATATATAAATAATGATTTGTTAAATTTATTTTTGTGAATGTGATGAAAGGAGGAAATCTCAGTAATAAAATGGTTGATGCATGACCCATCAAAATCAATATTTGTCTTAAGGTCAGCAATGTCGGGTAGGGTTTCTGAAGTGAATCTACTGCTTGCGATCTTGATGAAACAACGTCAACACCAACGGATTTTTTAGTTCTCACAAACATGACTATGCCAAAATATTATTATTCATATAACAAAAGTGTCTTCGGGGATTATAAAAAGTCTGGATAAAATATAGTATTTATGTTTTTAATGCTTATAATTCTTTATTTGGTATTACATTTTATTATAATATATTATGTTACCGTGTTCGTTACAAATACTACGTACTTGGTATTTTTAATTATTTAAACATTCGTTGGGTGGTTCGATATGGTAAATGTGATATAATACAATAAGAAAAATATTAATTAGATTCTGTATTGGTATGCACTGTCACATAGACACAATAATAACATGTTAAGTTGCAATGTGGTATCAATAATAAATGTTGATGGTGATGGAAGATTGGTAGCAGTTTTAATAACAATAATAAAAGCGACAGTGATTGTTATAAACAATTCCTACGTGATGATCCTCCTAATTAATGTATCGTTCTAATGGAGAGAGATAATATTTATGGTAAATGTGAGGTATGTGAAAATGGTGATAAGGAGATGATGATAGTAAAGAAATAATAATAATAATAATAATAATAATAATAATAATAATAATAATAATAATAATAATAGAAGTGATGCTAAAAAAAAATATGACAAATGGTATGAGAATAGAAGTAACTCAACTTATCTTATTACTTTTTTTTCCACATCGGTGTAAGAGTAAGAAATGAACCAGTACGAACAAAAATGATAAGAAAATTAAGTTTTGTTAATATATTAAACTATTAACGATAGTAGCATAAAGTACTTATATGATCTAATTGGATTATATCTTACACACCGAATTAATAATAGTTCTATTTTTATTATATATTAAAAACAAAATAATGTATTTATATTTATTCCTTGTTCCATAAAAAACAAACTATTGAAGTTCATATAGAATTTAAATTATAAATAAATATTATGATCGGTAAAGTAAATATTAGATGTTAGTGATAAAATCACACATTAAAAAGAATATTAACTGTCTGGTATATTTTAATTATTTTCTTGAAAATCATTTGAAAATATTTTAAAACTGTGAATTTGGGTTTTTTTTATTTAAAGCTTATGAATTGAATATTGAACACCTATTCAATTATCAAAAGTATATTATGTAAATTGGAGTTGATTATAACGTACCTTTCATTCTGTTTACTGTTCACTATTTATACTACCATATGTGATGATTGTCTATTTGAGCTCTTCTGTTAAATATATGATTGTTGTTTTGCTCTTTGTGTCAGAAGGAAGGTGTATAGCCTCTTTTGAGATATGATTGTTGCTCTGCACTCTGTGTCAGAAAAAAGGTGAAGGTATAAGGTTCACTCAATCTTACTTTCTGGGTGCACCATTTATTGATATTTGTTTCTTTGTCAAGAGATTAGATGCTTGTTCCCTATGTAAGGAAGATGGGGAGATTGGTTTGTTAAAGGTGACTGGATACTTGTTGACCTGTGTGTTTTCCGTAGTATATGACTCATGAGTGTGGCTGACAACTTATTGTTGGTAGCCGTCATATACTCAAATACTCGTATGGTACATTAGTCTTCTAAGCTTAAGTAGTTGTTAAACTACAAAGAACTTTATGAATAGATGTTGTCAGTCATGTTTCATAATGACCATATGGTATAAATATAAAAAAAAATTGAGTATTATATATTAAAGATTTTAATTGTAGTTTTAAGAAAATAAGGAACTGTATTATATTATGGATAATGTTAGAGGTGTACCATAACATAATATTTGTAATCTCTTAGTTTGATAATATTGTTTTTTGTTTTTTTAAATATGAAAAAAGTAGTCCTCCAAAAACTATAATTAGTTTTTTAATTCTTTAAAAAAATTATACATAAATTAGTCCTCTAAAAATAGTTGTTATTCACTTTTGATCTACTTAATATTAATGCTTACATAAGACACATCACCATTTTTCATTTGTGATTATTGAATACATAGAAGCCATGCAGTATTGAACATGTTGGTTTTCGTTTTTAACAAACTAATATTAAGTTTCTAATATTGAGGAGAAAAGAAGCATGCGTTATTTTTCGAAAATTGGTTTGGTGAAAGAAGGAATGAGATTATTCATAATCACGCAGACAGTTGATGATACGATATACTATTTGTAATATAAACAATGCTAATAGAATTGAAAGGGACCAACACCATCTTTTTAAGACTAATCTCTACCAATTTTTATGACTTTGCCATTAAAAGCAAATCCATATCAATAAGTAACACAAATCAATATCGTGTTTAATGAATGATTTATTTACCACTTCAAATATTCTTATTTGACAACTTTTTTGCATTCTTTTTTATATTGAAGATGGAGTCGTCTTTATAAATGAAGCTGTGCTACATTAAAATACACACATATTTTTGTAATATTTTAAAAATGACTTATATATTTTTATAATATTTTTAAAATGTAATAATTCTCGTAATTTGTGTACAGAATTGGACCACTCACTCACGTAAGAAAAAATCTAAGCATGTAAACCAATTTCAGTCGAACATAATCTTAGAAATGAGATTTTGTATGATGTATGTACGATTGGTGTTTGGATTATGCGATATTATCATTCGTACAAGCTTCTATATACATGTTTCCTAAATATTTTCGTTTACCACCTTTAAATAAGATATTCTGTAGCTACGCATTTATAATTGGAACTGAACTTATATATAAATCACTACTTTCTACGATAGCATAATAATAATATTTACATACAAGAGCTTGTGTTCTTGGTAAATTATATTTTCTAATCAAAATATTTTGGTGGGTAATTAATTATAGTGATTTTTATCTTTAATATGTATAATTGTATGTTTGACAGATGATCAGTTTGAAATTAATTATTTAAAAAAAGTTTGAAAATATATAAATATTTATAGTTTGCAGATAAACCAAATGAAAGCCATCTATGTATCAGTTAATGCAAGCCAATTATTGTTTAATGAAGAGGTGTGTATTTATGGGAAAGAAAATAGCATATTTCTCAAATAAATTTATTAAGAAAATTAGACAAATAAATCTAGTGTTTATCCAATTACAGTTATTTATTTTGCATGTTTAGAAATTGGAGTTTAGAATTAGATTTGTTCCCTTTGTTTGATCTTGTTTGGTAGTTTTGAAAGAATGAATTTACGAAATTGTGTGGTATATAAGAGTGTTGTCATTTATTGAATGGTGACAATACTCTGAGCAAAATGTGGCCTTTTACGAGTGTCTGTCTCTCACGTGCTCTTACTTTTTCTTACTATCACTGACACTGCCACCATCACAATAATAACTTTCCCCTCACCTTTTATGCACCTTTTTCTTTCCTCAATCTTCGATAAGATTTTACTATAAAATCAAAATTTATTTTTTAATAATGATTTTCAATTAGTTATATATAATAGGAGCTAAATGTCATGTATTTTCTAAGGTTGACTTGAGCAGGGAATTTGTTATGAAATCATTCAAAACTTATTTTAAGTTTTTAGGTTTATCAGATAAGTTAGTATTGAATTTTTTCTAATTTTATTTAGGCATCTGTTCCTTAAAATATTTAAATTGAAAAATATGATTAAATTATAATATATATAACTAGATATAAACTTCAAAATTAAATTAAATTTTAAATTTATGTTTTAAAAATAATATTTTATAGTAAGACTATTAAATATAGCTATATGTGATAATTTTTGTAATAAATATTATGTTGATTTTTTTAGATATATGTACTTTTAGAAAATTCCATAAGTAAATTTTTTCAAATTTATTCAATATTTATTATTTGTAGGTCTGGTCTATTTATATAAATAAAAATCATAAATATTTATTTGCCTAATTTTATAAAAAAATAGGTTTAATGGGAAAGAAAAATATTTTATTACGTTGGGAGGAGGATTTTTTTCTGTTAAATCATAAATATTATTTTTACACTAACATTTTTTTATAATTGTATATTGAGGTGGAAATTGGGGTAACAACCCACAAAATCTGTAATGTGTGAAATTGGTTTTGTTTAATAGTTTAAAGGATTTAGTTTTTGCAATTAAATTTCTACTTCTCCTCGTATACAGTTTCTACTTAGATTACAACTTTTTAACCTATGAATTTTTAATTTGTTCAAGCTTTTATAACTACTCTAGTTGGTAGACACAATAGTGTTAACTTTTCAAAAATATGACTTTTTAGAAGGGAATTGCAATTTGTAACAATTAACAAGTGCATGGGTAATAGTAGTAGTAGTAGGGCACAGAACACGAGAATGGCTAGAAACAAAATAAAAAATAATCGAGGGGGAAATGTACTATATTATATTGTACAATAAAATATATAAAATATAATTAATAAAATATTACCAATGAACTACAAGGACATTTACCTTTTTAATCTTTTTTGCAGTACAAAGACGTTTACCTTTAAGTTCACCAAAACCAGTGCACAATAGTTTACTGTTGGCTAGAGAGAATCTAAATAAGGACAAAAATTAAATTTTAAAATTTTGTTTTTACTTCTGAAAGACGTGTGCCTTTTCCCCCTTCCTTCTAATTTTACAATTTTCTCTTTAAAAAAAACACCAAAATTGAGAACTTTTATTTTAGATTGGTTTTCGACTTTTTATACACACATCAATTTTGGAACTAAAATTGAAAATTGCTTTCTGAGATAATTAAACGCTTTTTAGTTTAAGTCGTTTTAAAGAGTTAATTAGTTTTATAGTAAGATGTTTTTCAAACAAAGAAGTTAGTAATAATTTTTAATATTTAATTATTGTCAAAACATTCAATTGTTTAGGTACCTTTTGGTTTTAGCAAAAATATTATTGCTTTTGTTTGAACAAAATTTGTTTTATTTAAACGAAAATAATTTAGAGAGGACATTATTTCAAGATCATTCTTATCTAAATATCGTTCGAGAGAGAATGGTCATAAAACAAAAATACTTTCTGGATTATTTTCACTTTCGTTTAAGTTAAACAAATATTGAATTTTTTTGTTTGGATTTATTCTTTTGTAATGTAATATATGAATTTTATATAATATATTAATTGAAAATTTAAATTTAATAATATTAGTGGTTTAGTAATTTTTTTCATTTTTGAAATTGAGATTAAAAAGTGAAAGAATGCATGAGTACATATATATATTATAATGTGTTATTGTTAAAAATGTTGATTAAGTTGGTCAATATCTAGGTATAGTGTTTCCAGGAAAGAAAAGATTGAAAAGTGAAAGAATGCATGAGTAGATATATATATATTCTGATGTGTTATTGTTAAAAGTGTTGATGAAGTTGGTCAATATCTAGGTATAGTGTTTCCAGGAAAGAAAACACCTGTGCCTAGGTCAATTAGGAAGTGCATTATCTAAGGATCTAATAAACAACGATTGATATCTTGACTCTACTAGTAATACAAATCAAATTAGATGATCATTATCATTACTAGGTGGTGAGAGTTGAAGGATGTAACTGCAACTTGAAAACATAGGTGGTAAAAAAAGTCTTAGGTAGACTAACCTTGTAATAGATGATTCCTTGGTTTGGAGGATGTGTGAATTCATAACTTGAAGTTGTATGACACGTACATATTTCGGGGTCTATTCAATGCATGAGTGTTTTGGAAGTAAAGTCGGGTCTATAGTGTGTCAGTGTCTTATAATTGTAATGATGTATGAAATTGACTAAGATTGATGATTTTGAGGTGTTTGAGTTGTGTTAAACTTTGTACTTGATTGAATGACTTTGAATTGCTTAAAATTGGTTAGCTCACTCTTTGTTTTTTTTTTTGTGCTTATGTTTTGATATCTGAATGTAATAATTGTGTTTTGGCACGAGAATAAATAGTGTTGCATATGGATTTGTAGACATCACTTGGGCTGAGTGATGTTGACAGTGATAAGACTATTTTAAAAACTTTTAGAACTATATATGATTTTGAAGTACTTTAAGATTAAAGAATCACTATATACTGATGAATTTTAATAATGATTAGTAGAATACTGAGTTGTGCTACTTTATTTTGTGATACGTTACAAAATATCTTACAATAGATTTTGAATAGATTTTTATATTTTGAATTATTACAAAACTCTTAAATACTTATAGGCATAAAATGTTAAATATTTTATAACAAAAAATGTACAAATGTATTAATGTTTCTGTATGATTTATATTTATAATTTTAACTTTTTTATATTCGTAAATGTAATATATTTTAAAATAATATTTAAGAGGCACACTCATATATATATATATATATATCATTTAATCTTTTTAAATACATAATATTATATTTAAATATAATAAAAATTTAATAATTGTTGATTTGATTCTTTGTTTTTCATTAGAAATTCAAACTAAATTGTTTGATTAAATAAAAAGTAGAACTGTCCGAGAAAAAGTTGATCTTGATAGATTTTCTTTTTACTTTTTAAATTATTTTTCAGTTTTTTTATATCCATTCGATTTTAAAATTCGAGATCGTATGATCATATTATCGAACTTTTAAATTTACAACCTCGTCTTTTGTGAGTTCTATCTTTGTAATGCTTGTATATTTCTTTGCAAGGTTATGTTATAATTACTGCGTTAATTATGCTGTTATATGTGTAATTTGTAATTAATTTTGTTCTCGTCAATATTAATGTTACTTGTAACATTTTCATTTCACTAACAACTTAAATTTTTTGATATTTAATTTCATAGTATACAAAATTTTATGTAAATTAAAAACTTCTACTCTAATCTCTAACTCTATTCTGCAACATCATGTTAAGGACGATTATTATATAATAAAAATAAATATTAAAACATTATATTTTTGTAAATATATTTATTAACTAAACAACCTAAACAATGTTTTTTCTTCATATTTTGTATCTACCAATAAGTATCTTATAAAAATTAATGTTATTAACCTTAATTATGAAAATAATTTATTTATAATATATATTTTCTTCCTCAAAGAATTACAAAATATTATTAGACAATCATGACAACTTCGTACACAATTTAACTTAGTGACATGTTAAAATATTATTTTTTTCTCTTATCATCTAATATCTCAATCTACATATTTAAATTACCATCTTAAATATCTCATTTCACTTAATGGTCAACTTACTCAATATTATAACTCTTATCATCTTAAATAAATTATTTTTCAATCAACAAAAGGTATATATATCAAAACATACTTAATTCAATACCATCAATATAATAATTACATGTGTTATTTTATATAAAACAATTATTGTCTTATTCCTTAAAATTAAAATTAATCAATATATAAAAAGTTTAAAACATAAAAAAAATGTTTTTATGTTATAACTTTACCGCTATAAGAAAATATAACTTAGAAGCATCTTTGTTCTACGATTTGTTCTAGCTCTAATAATACTTTATTATTTAAGCGATATAACTAATGTGATAAATTGAAATTTTGAACATATAATGACAAATTAAAATTCAAATATAGGTTAGAAAGTGAAATAAATTTTTCACAAATTGTCTTTCAACTAAAATATACTTAGATTAAAAAAACACATGTAGCACATCCTTATGCTATGCATTCTAAGAAGTTTTTCGTTTCTTTTAATCACGTTTTCAATAACTTATGTCAACTTTTGGGGCTAAATTAATCCTAGAATATTAAGACCCAAATATTCCCATCTTTTGTCAAATTCAAGACAGAAGTAAAGTTTAGAAATTGTTAAAGTTCCGTTGGTGTCAATGTGACAATTTCATCGTTCGTAAACTATAGTTGAATAAATTATTATTCTTGGAATTGAAAACCCTTTTGAATCTCTGTCTGATCGCCTGATAGACATCAGTCAAAGTTTACCTAAAGATTAAAATTAATTTTATAGCACTCCTTTGATTTAGAGAATGTTTGGAGAATGAACTTAATTTTGCAACACATTTAGTTATTTTTAAAAATATGTTTGTAAGTTTTTCTAAAACAAAAACCAAGATTCTCCTATAACCACCGGCTACATAATGAATATTATTACTTTTAAATTAAGGTGGTCAGCTTTAACCTATTAACACTAATAAATAGTGGGTATTACTAATATTAAATTTAATTTCTTTAAGCAACGTTTGATCGATGTTCCAATCTTACAAATAAAAATAGTTTTTTTTACTAAAAATATCAACTAAGTTTTTGGTAAAGATTAATGATCAATAATAAGTTAATATTTTGTATAATGTTTGGAAGAATTACTCAAACACTTTTACTTTTCAATCTTTATAATACTTAATATCTAGTTTATATGTATGTGTGCGTGCGTGTATATATATATATATATATATATATATATATATATATATATATATATATATATATTT
>Ga0099825_1007615_pt1 | contig 13126 bp, 6 predicted proteins | sample SiratroredBW_FD_76838 | JGI IMG/M metagenome (GOLD analysis project Ga0099825, IMG submission 76838) | Root nodule microbial communities of legume samples collected from California, USA - Siratro red BW | ecosystem: Host-associated > Plants > Roots > Nodule | place: USA: California | collected... | reverse complement strand
TCAGAACAAACTCGGGAGATAAAACAACTTAGGGAAGACAATGACAAACTTAGTCAACAAATGAAAGCATTGCTTAATCTGGTTCTTCCTATACTTCCACCTCATTCAAGAAGTGCATTTGAATAAGAAGTTCAACAACAACAACAACCACAACAACAATCATCCAGGCACAAGAAAATGAGCATGAAGAACCACCCAACAAACAACACAATGAGCATGGACAACCTGGACATTTTGCAGACTATTAGGATTTTTAGGCTTTGAGTATTTGATTATGGTTCAACTTTATTTACATTGTGGATTATGTTGGATTATGGTGGATTATGTTTCAAGTTTACTTTACTTTAGAATTATGTTATCTTTGACTTATTTTGTATGATGAGACTTCAACTATATATGTTATGCTTCCATTTGAAATTAAATGTGGATTTTATTTTTTGTTAGGTGTATTGAATGATACTTGATTGTTGGATATGTTGGATATTTTGAATGTTTCATAAAATTCAATTAAAATAAACACTTTGATGCATGAAGGATCACCTATGAATTTATCCACATTACCCACGGACTGGAGTTGGTAGGTATTACCCACGGCTTCAATTACCCACGGGCTCAATTTTCGTAGGTAAATTACCTACGCCCAGTTTACCTACGGATTTTTGTCTGTGGGTAATCTGTGGGTAATGTTGATTTACCCACGGATTTTTGTTGTTACCTACGGATTTTAGCATCGGATAAAATCATTTTTTCTTGTAGTGAATTAGAGTTGAGACATTTCTTGAAAAATTCTAGAATAAGCTCTTGGACCAATGTGAAAATAGCTCAGTTTTATCAATTTAAATGTTTTAGATCATGCTTTATAATATATGATAATTTTTTTTTTAAATGAATCATAGGTTCAATCTATAAAGTTTAAAAAAAAGACGGTTTAAAAACTAATTTAGATATATTAAATTGATTATTTTAAGTTATTAATTGATTATTTTTAGATTGAAGTGAATTTCAACTAAACACTTTTTCTTTTAATCGATTATGTTGTCAATTAATCAATCATATTTATTTTTTATTTTTGTTATAAAAACTTAATAATATATTAATCAATTATTAAGCTGGTTAATTTATTATATTTTTAAACAAATTAAAAACACATTTATTTATTTTCTATTTTAATTTTATAAAGACTGATAATTGATTATTCTGTTATCAAAATACTTAAAAACTAAATTAATAATTTATATAAAAACTTAATAGTTTAACTTGAATTTTGAACCTTTTCTACAACATTTTAATCTTTTTAAAACAAATTTTATGATTATGCTTGTACTAAAGTGAAGTAATTGTAATTTACCTTTGTGAAGGTCTAACAAAAAATCCTCTAATTCTTTTTAATGTTGTTTAGCTATTTAATATTATGAATGGATATAATTTATATTTCAATGAATGATTATAATATATCTATCCAGTCAACCTCTAGGGACTCAGCACATTTATTAATAATTTTGCCTTTCATGACATGTCTAGGAAGAAAATAATTTAAAAAAATTAATTTTTTATTAAGTCTCAAAAAAAACTGAAGAAAAATTCTAGAATAGCTGAACCAAACACGCGTTTTTGTCACCTGTCACACTACAAATCCATCATGAAATTGATCATATCATGGATCATAGTACCGTGTTCCATTTTATCACACACAATGAAACACAAGATCTTCTGGTTTAAGCACAAAGTCCTACAATGTCAGGTTCAAGCCAACCTTCCTTTCCCATGAAAGATCCCCAAAATGCCCACTTCATTTTCTCCTCATTGCTGTGTGTCAAGAACAATAAAATAAAATAACCTTTCACACCAAATCTCTACCCAGTCAATAATATATGAGTAAAAATGCAAACCAAACCATCCACATAAGAAATTTTAGTCACCAAAAAACATTAAAAAAAACCATTTATCAATTTAAAAATGACAAGGTCGTTAAGGATGCATTTAATTTAATTTTTATTTGGGTTCTTAAATGCTATATAATTAATATTACGTACAAATCCATCCTATTATTATAGCCTTACTTTTAAAAACATTAGCTTGTTGGGTTTCCCCTTTTTCTTTGAGGTTTCTTACAACTAAAAGAAGTGTATATTTATATAATTTTTTTATTTTTAAATTGGTATTTATTTATATAAAAATAATCCCAACCAAACATTCTAAATTTAAAATGACGAGATATTTTGTAACCATTAATAAAAAATAAATTACAAGTAAAAAAAATGCTGGAATGAAATTATCTAGAGAGATAAAATGAAAAGTCTCTTTCCATTAATTACTATTTTTATATAAAATTGAAATTTGAGATCTTAGTTAAACGAATTAAACCCTAATTTACTTGAAACACGTCCCATTTAATGTTGACTATTTAATAAAATAAAAAAAAAGGTATCTGGCTTAGGATACCAAGTTATCAAATGAGGTGGAAGATCAAGTTTTCTCAAAATAGTTTTCTAGAATTCCCCAAAAGTCAGGTGGTGAAGGAAACATATAATACAAACAAAAATTTTCACTCCCATGACTCCGTCAATTACTTTCGCTCTCTATCTACGCATTCTAGAAACAAATCATATCTCGTAACATTAACGTTAAAAGAATGTGCGTGTTTTTTTCTTTGTTTTTCTTTTCTCTTTTTAGTTCAACTATATATATGTTTCTCTCTGTTACACTTCAGTTATTCTCAACTCTTCAGACCACAACATTCTTTCTCTAAGAAAATCGTTGTTTAACTAATAACTGTTTCCGTTATGGAAGGCTCGGAGTTCGAGTTCCCCTTAGCAACCGGTACCGCTTTCGGCGCCGTCCCCGACGACGTCGTTTTCTGCGGCAAAGTCATAAAGCGCCGATCCGAAAGCGAGATCCGGGCTCCGTTGAGGTCCGAGTCTTCGCGTCGGCCCAATGGCTTCGTGGCGTGGCTCCGGTCGCCATCCGGAAGGGAGATCCGGTGCCGGAGGAGCGAGAGTTTCCAGCGACGGTATAACGGGGCGTTTGGGGCGGTGATGAAGTTTCCCTTGCAAATGGAGTTAAGTGACATTAAGATGAGGCAGGACCGGAGAGATTCGCGACCTCCGCCGCCGAGGTTCACGGCGTTAGACGACGGCGACGAGAGTTGCTGGGAACTGGTCCGGCCGTTGAGGCGACGCGGAACGCTCAAGAATGCCTTGTTTGGATGCCTTCCCATTGTTTAGGACTTTTTCTTTTTCATTTATTTATCTATTTTCTTACGTATTCTAGTGAACATCATTTATTTATTTATATACAAAGTTTTTCCCCATGTTTAATGTCTTGAAGCAGTTTAGTTTAGAATTTAGAAATTCAACCGAGATCAAATTTGTTTCAAAACAATTACTTTAACCATTAAAAATACATAAAATAATATTAAAAACATATATATTATTTGTACTAGTGTCTTATAAATTTAAAACACGTTAACTCACTACCCACATACTAAGCACATGGAGTATAAGATACTCTCACTAGTAATTGATTCTATTAACATAGTCTCATTAGTAATTGAGTTCATATGAGCCATCTAACTTAGACTCAATGTTATATAAATACAATTTTATTTTTTAGAAAATACTGAACGATAAATCTTCATTCTACGTTTACTTATTTAATCACTTATCTACTGATTTGAGCATCAGAGTATCTTCTGCAGGTGGTCTTTTTTATCACTCTTAGACTTCAAGCTATGACTTAAATCGAGTCAATGCCAACACCACCTTGTAAAGCTTATACTCTATTCTCGATAAGAACTTTTTCCTAGACCACAATACATGGTATCCACCATAAATCAAGCCAACACCTTTATCTTCGCATCTCATGAAATGGACCCATTATCTCTAGAAGCTATCAAGTCTCACATTGGAGACCATTCCAAAGTAGTGTTCAGAGTGCCATCTCCAGTTTGCGCGAGGAGGTGCAGGCTCAACGACTGGAGCTGTATACGCAACAAGAAACCCATTGCAGTGAATTAGAGGCTCTACAACTATAGATCGCCAATCTACAACAAGACTAAAGTATTCATCGATCTCAGTAGAGCCAACGACCTTCAACCCTACAAGGTCACCAAAAGCAAGTTGGCGAATCTCACCTAGCATCGTTAGAAATACCCTACCAAATTTAAAGGATCTAGGTTGGAGGTCAGTCCCGAGTTGTGTCAAGTGTCGTAAGAGTAACAAACCAATTGTCCTTCCAAACTACCACAACTCCTTGCCTTAGTTCCCCACCACACTCAAGGGAAAAACCCTCAAATGTTACTACCCTTTACCTCAAAATTCGATAAAATGGCTCTGCACACTTTATACCAAGTTCATAGCTCGGTTTATTGATAACAAATCAATGACCACCTCCTCGACTTCCTTTCATCACGTCACACAAGGTAAGGGCAAGTCATTGAGACAATACATGGCTCGCTTCGCAAAAGCCTGCCTTAACATACCAAACCTGCATTCAGTAATAATAGTGCATTCATTTATAGTGGGTTTGAGACCAACACTATTATTCAATGCTCTGTTCATTGAGCCCTCAAATAACATGGACAAATTGTGGGTCTGAGCTGCGAAATATTTCACTATTGAAGAAAACTCGGAGGTTGTGAAAGGTCGGACACGCCTATAGTAGCTTCAACTCCCAAAAGGAGGAGAATAGGTAGATTTGATTCTTATACTCCCCTCAACGCCAGTCGAGATGCCATTACCCAAGAGGCTTGTAATTTAGAGCTCGTCTACCTCCCTCAACCCATGCAAACTCCACCCTCTATTAATCACACAAAAAATGTTGGTATAATCAAAACCGTGGACACACTACCGAGGAGTGCATGAAGGTTCACTGTCTTATTGAAAAGCTTTGTTTTGGGTCTCTTACTTGTTTCGTTCAATACAGTCAAAAAGGACAAGGTCGTGGACGAGAAAATGGGCGAGAAGGCAATCAGCGTGGATGCGGTCCTCCATAGAGAGGACAAGGTTGTGGAAGAGGACAAGCTGAGGCGTCCGAACCTCAAACTCAAACTCAAACCCAACAAGAGCAAGAGCAAAGGGAGCCCGAGCCTAATGTTGAAGTCAGAGGCCATATCATACCATTGCAGGAGGATTCGTTGGTGGAGTAAGCTTTAGATCAACACAAAGGAGATACCTCAGGAGAATCAACTCAGTGAATTTACTACCACCGAGGTCACTTCCACCCATCCTATTCACTGATGAAGACTTCTGCACTCATAACCCTGACCAGGACGATTTATAGCTATCACAACTACTAGCGCCAATTGGCGAGTTCATAAAATTCTCATAGGCTAAGGAAGCTCAGCCAACGTGCTCTACTTGTCTACTTTTCAAAAATTTGATGTCGCACATCATTGATTAAGTCTTATCCTAATCTTCTCATAGGCTTCATGGGAGAGAGTGTACACACTAGAGGTTATGTAGATATGCTAACAACCTTTAGAACCAATCAAGATTTAAGTATATTTAAATGACTGAATATCGATAATATTATTACTAAGACATTTAAACCACTTTAATATGAATCATGATATGAAAGATATATAATTAATAATAAATAAAATGAATAAAAACTACAAATGATATCTAATAGAGATGTCATCATACACTAAAACTTAGTTAAAAAGAGACATGGTAGAAGGAGGAAGGAAACGTAGTCTTACTAGAGAAAACCCTAATAATCTTTTTGGTGAGAATAATGACATCCACCGTAGGATTAGGTAAAACCTTTTCCTACCTCCAATAAATAGCACATATGAAACCATGAGAAATCGTACTTGACCTAGGCCTCTACTATGCTATTAACAAATACTCAAGGAACCAAACGTTTCAAAAGCACATTATCTTTCTCTGTCCTAATCCTCCTCCAATTTCCTTGTGACTGTTAGAAAATATTACAGAACCATTTAGATAACTTCTATTTCTCCAACTAGGTCAATACTACGGGACAAACTCCGACCAATTAGCACATATGGTTATTAATGTCAGTTTTTCCATAATGGTAAGCATTTTATTACTTTCTACTTCAAATTAATTAATTTAATTTAATTTTTTCATAAAATCAATTACTGAATATTAAAATAATTTATTTCACAATATATTTGTAAATTTATTTCATCTTATTTCTTATTATTGTGATACTATTTATTTTTCACAATTTTTTTAATAAAAACCCAGAGTTCTTTAAGTTGATTGTGAAGGAAGAACGAAACATAATTAAACCCTAAACACATTTATTCAAAATTATTTTTGAAGAAAGAAATAAAAAGAAATTATTTTTTTTTCATAATTGAAAATTAGATTATTCAGAATTTATTTTTTAAATCTCTCTTATATAATCTTTTGTAAAACTTTTATATATATTTTTCTTAAAATTCTCTTATATAAGTTTTCTATTTTTTTAACTTATGAACAAATTATTTGTAATTTTTAGTGTTTTTAAAATAATTATAAAAAAAATTACGTATAAAATTTTAAATAAATCAAAATTATTGTATTATTATCGCGTCTTTCATTTTTTTCCTAAAAAAATAAATAAAATTATTATATCTAATAAATTTATAATTTATTATTTCTATCTTGTCTCATCTACACTCATGATTTATAATATATTTTATATAAAAATTTAGAATATATATATAATGTACAAATAATGTCATATAAAAATAAAAGTGTATATAATTCTTCTTCTAAAATAGATTAATTAACTTTATAGATGATTCTTTATTCACTCTATGCTAATTTATTCTCTACAATATTTATATTGGGAAATCGTTTCGTATTTTAAAAAACTTTAATAGAATCCTCATTTTAATACTTTGATGATTAACTAATTGGTATTAAAATTTTAATAGGAACATCAGTGGATAACTTGTTGATTAAATTTTTAAATTACTTTACTTTATTTCTTGTTGCAATATTATTTATTTTCATTATTTATTATATTGTGGAAGAAAACGGAAATATACGTGATTTCAATATATTGTAATTAATTCGTAAATGTAAGATTCAAAATGAAAGTTATTTATTCTTAAATGTTTTTTTTTAAATCATAAGATTCATAACTGATCCATCTATGACAAACAAAATTTCTGTATCACAAATAAAAATTTATATGTTAGTAATATTTTTCAGGAGATAAGAATTTACATCACATGTTTGTGGTGAAGTCACAATAGAGACTTAAGAATTTACATCATATTCACATATGATTTATTTCACATTTTTATTGTGATGATTAATTAGTCTCATCTTATCAAGTGTGTTGAGAAATATATTTCACATTTTCATGTAATGATTAATTAGCTTTATGTTATTAGGTGTTAAACAATATATATTACATTTTTACGTGATGATTAATTAGTCTCATCTTTTTAGATGTTGAAGAACAGTTTTCACATTTTCATGTGATGGGCAAACTGCTTCACATTATTATGTGATGAAGTTTAGTGGAAACTAAAATTTTGTACTCTATAATAAAAGTATGAAATGTATACTTTTTGAACGTGGTTAAGTTTTCTACAAAATATTGAAGAAATTTTTGCAGTAACTTGACTTCAGGTAAAACCCGAACATCTATACTAACATAGTGACAAACATTTCTAAAGGTTATTGCACTTAATTCATGACATGAAAAACAGTGTTAAAATTCATGCAAGTATATTTTTTAAGATTTTGAATGATCATCCTTGGTGCTTAAAATTCTTTTAAGCATTTTCACTTTTTTCGAGTCAAGACTGTGATATGTTTTAGAAAGATAAAAAGAACGATCATCTATTAGACTGAGTAAATTGTTCTAAAGTTGAACCAACTAGACTTAAGTTTGACTTCACTAAATTTAGATCTAGTAGGATATGATATGACATTTAAGTGTATTTTATGAGTGGATCTTGATAATATTACTAAAACATTTAAACCAATCATAATAAAAAAGATGTAATTAATAATAAATAAAATAAATGAAGAGGATAACGGAGAACTAGTGAAAGTGAGGATGTATGTGAGATTAGTTTAAAAGAAGACAAATAATGCTATGGGTAAATAAAACTTTAATAATATTTTTTGGCCAGAACAATATTTATACATAAATTTTATCGAAATGAGTGGATGCATCTACGACCTTCATTTACATATTTCTTCTCCTCTTAACAAGCAATATATTAACACCAACGCTGATGTGCGCTTTGGGACCACATGACAATCTTTAAACCACATAAGAAACAACACTAAAGTGGAAAAGGCTGGCATTTGGTGTGTGAAATAAGAGAGGAAGGTTAAGAGGAAAAGAAATGTATAAACAAAGTATTTGAGAATGATTTGGTTACTAAAGATATTAAAAGCACTTATTGATAATTGTTATGTCAAATTAAAAGTGTGATAAAATGGTATGAAAAGTTATGATAAAATAGTCCTGTTCTAATTCCTCTTCCTTTTGGGTCATAGCATTACTATCCCGATGTAGAAAGAAACACAAATTCAGCAAGATGTGATTTAGCTTGACACAAATTGAGCAACATCTTTCTTCATTCCAGATCAATATAAGTTTTCAGATAATCTACCAAGTGTTTTTAGTGCACCCATGTGGCAGATGTTTCAAATCAGAATGAGAAGGTAAAACTTGGAGATGAAATATTTCTGTTATGGCTTGGGTTCTATCCATCCATTTGAATTGGGCTATAGTTGCTTCAGAACGATTGGGTTTAACCTATCCTTTTAATTGTACCACCTTGTCATCTTAAATGAATTTCATAGACAAGGAATATTTAATGTGAATCAATTTTAATCCTCACATCCGGTCAATAGTAATAACATTTTAATCCCCACCATCATTGAGAATGGTTGGGCTATTTGAACCTGTAGGCCCAAAAATTTAGCTACCCCCACTATCCACAAGAATGAGAAATGGGCTTTTGCCAATAACACTTGGACAACAATTGCTTCCTGCACCCCTCCATTTCATAATACCAAAATTATCTTTAGAGATGTAAAAACAACATTCGTAACTAGTATTTCCGAAAATGAATATTGGATGTAAAAACGACTTTTAGATTTGGTTTTTCAAAATGAATTTTGGGATGCAAAAGGTAGTTACGAAAAACGTTCTTCGGAATTCCAAAATGACTTTTGGAAAACAGTTTCTGTGTTTTGTATTATTTGTGTATGCGGTGGACGACGGCGAGTAGGGGTGGTATTTTCGTGAGTTCTACAATTTAGTAGGCAAAACATTTTGAGAGTGACTTCTAGATTAAAGAATCCGAAAACTATTCGACCTTTGAAAATGACTTTCGGATTATACAATTTGAAAGCAAACAAATGACTTCCAGTCATACAATGGAGAAGCTATTTTTGTAAAATGTAACCTTCAGACGATTGTACAATGTGTAAATTTTAAGCTTTTGGATTAGGCTACACATTTCAATCCGAATATAATTTTCAAAAATTTTATAGTTTTCAGATCGTAGAATCTGGAAATCATTACAAATTTTGTTTCATGACAAATCAATATGGATTCTACAATTTTCAAATATGTTTAAGAAACTAATTCTAATGTATTTGTAGACTAGATTAATGAAGATAAATACAAAATAAAAAAAAAATCTCAAAATAGAATATAAACATAAAATCTTTTCGTTTTAATAAAATATTTTTCGATTTTCCATATATTCAAATTATTTCCGTGTGGATATTGACAATATATTAGGAAATTATTTACAAAACTGAAATTGAACAAACTTATTAAATAAAAATTAAATCTTAAAGAAGCACGAAAAATAAGGACAAACATATTAATACGTTTTTTAATTTGTTGTTTAGTTTTTTCAAATCAATGTTACTCAAAAATATTTATAATCTATTGAAATTTATTTAAACAAATCATTTTTAAAAGACACTGTAGATATTTTTTAGAACTCAAACTCTTATTCAATATAATTAAAAGTTATTTACAGAGAGAATGAGGGGTTATTTTTAATTAAAAGTGTCACTCAAACTAAATCCAAATCCAATTTAAATACATATAAAATGCAATGGAAATCTAACCTAGTGATTATGTAATACTTGGCCAAAATTTACAATGAAGATGGAGGGAAAATTGAAATTTCATAATTCAAATAAAAGAAAAATCCAAAAATAGAGTGCATGCTTCTTATGCTTGGACATGTTTTTTTTTTTTTTTTTTCATATGGGCTTTGTCTTTCTTTTGACGTTTGATCTATGATAATGTGTTGGGCAAAATCTTTGACGAGTTTCATGAACTTAGTTTAGTTAGATTTGATTGTTCCTTGTTCCTTGTCCTTCTAATATTTACACCTAGTAGCTTGTTAGACTTATAAGCTAAATTATAAAAAAATGTTATTTACACCTATTTTTATAAGGAAAGAAAATAAAAGAAAATTATTATTTTCTTAAAATCAAAATGATACTCTATTTTACAAATATTTATTTATTTAAAACTACTTCGGATCTCCTATCTATACATTCATCAGTAGTGATGTATGTTAACAATGTTATTTTGACAAACTTACATTTGAAACAATGACATGACCTATGCGAATAAAATGAAAGTTTTAAAGTAGACACTCCTACTTCTTAACTCTCAATTAGGAGACTTGTTCTACTACTCTCAGAAGTCTCACATTATTTGAGAAAGGATGTCAAGAATAGTTTATATATACTTTACTCTCTTAACTTATTCGATGTATCTTTAAGGATAAAATATGACGAAATTATCAAATTTTAAAATGAACAATACTTTGAATATGATGATTAATTTTAGCAATATTATCTTAACGTAATTCAAGAATGAGTTTTAGTATTAATATTTAAATAATAATTGAATAAAAAAATATATAATTATGCAAAATGTAGAAAGATATATAATTAAAATAGTATGTTAAATGAGTTCTTTTCCTTGTGTTCAAAAAGATTATATGTTGAGAATAAATAAATAAATCTTGTTACATAATAAATATGATATAAATTGTTTTATATTGTGTTTTATACTCAAACATTCTTATTTTCAAGAATGCACATTATTATATCAAACTAGCATTGTCGAAAATCAAACTATCATAAGAATATATTCTATCAGAGCTTTAAATATCCTTATACAAGAAGCACAGGAGAGAAAATAACTATCAACCCAATAGGTTACCGAAACATTCCCAAGAAATAAAGAGGATATCTATGTGGATAGAAAAGAAATATTCAAGCAATCTCTAAGAGATCTCTCTAGTATTTTTAGAGTCCAAAAGTGTCTTCACTTATTGATCGAAGCCGTTTCTAGTCAAATAAATAAGTAAAATACAGTACTAGGTAGTGACTCCTAGGTCGTCTTGGGGAGAGGGGGCAGGTTAGACAGATTTCAACAAAACAGTAATTAACGAAACTTAAAATAGTGATTAAAAACAAATTATCCCCTTAATTGCAATCTAGTTATCATTGGTTGCGGAAATTTATAATGACGCTCCAGACCCTTGAAACAACCCAAGCTAGTTAACTAAGCGAAAATTAATGTGAGTGTTCCTTATGCAAAACAAACGCTTGCACAACATTCATCCCAACCCCTAAACCACGCAACTCCCTTCACTAAGCATGAAGGGAGGCACAAGTTCGTATTTACTGAATCACTAAGCGTGAACGGTCCAGTGAAAACAGTGGGTGCATAAAGTGAAATCAACAGTAAAGGAGCAAAACGATTAAGCATAAAACTTCAAACTTTTTCCGCAATCTCAATCAAGGGCATAACCAAACGGATTAGCCTTCCATAAAAGCGAATAAACAAAGTGAGATGAAGAAGAAACGAGGATGGAAGATGAAGAAAACGTAAATTGTATTCAAGGCACCAAAAACGAAAATAGAGAAAGTTATAAAAACATAAAAAATTGAGTCTTAGTTCCAGTCACCCCCTTACAAGTCTCTCTCCCTTACATAAAGCTAGGGCAACCTTTTTCAACCCTAATGGGCCCAAGTCCCCTTAAAAGTCTGGCCCAACATAAAAAAGAAATAAAAGAAAAGGGAAAATATGACGTGGAGGTAGTGGTGACGTGGCAAGAGACATGGCAAAAGACGTGGCAACTCTCTTCAATTTCATAAATTAATTCTAAGCTCAGTGAAATAACAAAGTCGCCCTAAAAACAATAATAAAATTAAGTCAAAAAATTCGAATTAATTGAAAATTACGAATTTCTAGTAAATGAAGCTCAAACAGTCAAACTGAGGAAATGACACAAATCACTAATTAAAATAGATACATAAAGACAAGACAAGTAAATTGGAGAAATAATGACTCATCACTTACATTTAATTTTTCCTTAGTTGAATTTTTTTATCAAACACTACTTTTGTGGAAAATGAAAAGTAACTTAATATTAAATAATATTAGGGTATCATTTGAACTAAGACTCCAATTTATTATACTCATTCCCATGGTGAGATTTATTTGAATATTTTAATAAATTATTTATAATTTAATTTAATAAATTTATATTTTTTATTTAGACTTATAAAATTAAAGTTGTTATAGAACATATTAATTTTATATAAATTTATATTACGTGGTATAATTTACTCGAATTTATTTTTTTTTAAATTATTTGCACTACAAGAAAATTATTAAATAGTAACTAATTTAGAAACCAAAAATAATTAGTTACTATATTAATTAATTTAGAAACCAAAAATAATTAATTATATTATCAACTAATTTAGAAACAAAAAATAAACCACTATAAAAAAATTATTAAATAGTAACTAATTTAGAAACCAAAAATAATTAATTATTATATTAACTAATTTAAAAACCAAAAATAATTACTATAAAAATAATAACTAATTTAGAAACTAAAAATAATTAGTTACTATATCAACTAATTTAGAAACCAAAAATAAACCACTATTAGATAGTAACTATAGAAACTAAAAGTAATTAGTCAATAAATTAACTAATTTAGATACTATTTTATAAGCTAAACATTATTAGTATCTAAAATAAATTTTATTATTAATAAAAATTATAATATAATTAATTATTATAAAAGATAATTATTTATTTATAAATAATTTTCTTAAATCTTTTGTTAAGATATAAT
>Ga0099825_1007609_pt1 | contig 13129 bp, 6 predicted proteins | sample SiratroredBW_FD_76838 | JGI IMG/M metagenome (GOLD analysis project Ga0099825, IMG submission 76838) | Root nodule microbial communities of legume samples collected from California, USA - Siratro red BW | ecosystem: Host-associated > Plants > Roots > Nodule | place: USA: California | collected... | reverse complement strand
TTAATATAAAAACATTACTAAAATTATTTAAAACATATCTTCTAAATTATTTAAAATTAAACATAAATCCTAAATAATGCAATAAAATCACAAATTTATTATTCTATTAAAATATACAATTTAATCTAAATTATAATTAACTGAAATCTGCAAAAAAAAATTCTTACAATCTAAACTATTTTTTTATTGAAATTTACTGTTGTTTTTGTAAGTATAAATTTTTTTACATTTTACTTAAATTGAAACTTTTAAAGTTATTAGTCTAAATAAAAATAGTTTGCAATTTTTTTAAATTTAATTTTTTATTAATTCTCTAACTTAAAAAGTTAAATATTTTCTTACTATATTTTTAAGATATTAAATACAAATTTTTTGAATTCTTATTTTATTTCTATAAAAATATTAATAAGTTATAATAAAAAGTATATAAACAGTATACTTAAATTGATTAAAACAAATTAAAGATGTACTTAAATTTAAAATAAAGAATATTAATAGATAACATTTAATTAAAAGTAATTATTCAAAATTAAATACGCTTGTTAACATATACCATTAAATGTTATATATGTTTACAAGGATATTTGGTAATTTCCACCTCATTTATGGGACTATTTTGTAATTTCAAATTCTACTCCTTCAAATCTCTTCATGTTAGCAAAGATGTCATCCTGCAAATCCGTCTTCATCCATCCTCTCAAATTAGGTCAACCAAACAACCTTCGTCCCCTCAAATTCATCTTCTTGAACAGTAAATCTTTTCAAATCAGTTCAACCAAACATACATTTAATTTCTGATTGACTCATCTCCTGAGAACAAAACATGTTATATTTAGAACATTGTCATTGTTCTTAAAGGTGGCATTGGAGTTGTAACATCAATAAATTTCATGTTTAAAATTTGTATGACTCAGTTTATTTACCTTTTGATGTTTGTTTTATACTTTATGTGTATGTATATAATAATTATTATAAAACATTATATTAAAATTAAAAAATAAAATCATTAGGTCTCATTTAGTGATGAAAAAATAAATAAATGTAGTATATCTATCTGTCGATAATTAATGAAATATTATTCATAAATAATTATATATATATATATATATATATATATATATATATATATATATATTTATGGCAGATATAAATGATATTATAGTTATAATTTTTATTATTAACTTTTTTTTAGTGTAAGTCATAATATTCTTGTTTATCGTTTATTAATATAATTAAACTAAATATTGGTCATTCAAATAATTAAATTACTTTATTTACACTTTTGTAGTCTTTACGATCTCTCAATCTGATATGTATTTATTAATCAAATAATTAATCGATATTAAGAAGAGGATATTTGAAAACCAAGAAACCTATATTTGTGTTGTTCTTTTTACGGAAATTGATGGATGGGATATTTTTATTTTGTATGCATTTTACGAGTGACATATAAGATATTCTTCCTTTTGGATATAACCATGTCTACTTAAAACTCGTAGACCCTACTATATTATAAATGTTAGTTTCACTTACGTATATAAAATTTGTAAATTGTTTGCATTACTTTATTTTGCTTTTTTTTAATATGCATTCAATATTTTTCAATGGACAAACATTAAAATGAAATAAATATATAGTTAGAAGAAAATAAAAGAATGGACATACCAATATAATGATTTAAAAAAGAAAAATAGTGGTACTAATAATGAAATATCAGAGAAAAGATGAGATTTTAAATCGCAGGAAGTAACGAAGATGGTGTTACTTAGAGAAAGTCAAACCGCAATACATCACATCTAACGGAGGTCAAAACCCAAAAAAGTTAACACTTTATTTTGTTTAGTGAGAGTAATACGGAAAACATCGAAGCTTCACCTTTTTGTGGTTGTAAATTTTTAGAATAAATAGAAATTGAAAATGTATTAAATTTTTAAAAAATTGAAATGTCTTACTCTCTATGATATATAATTAATAAAAAAAACTATAAAGAAATAAACTATGAAATAAGAAGAAAAAGATTTAGAAAAAAATAATCATACGACAGCTTTAGTAGGTTATTCATATCCTAAATAAAACACTATGAAGATATTATAATTATAAAAGAAAATACATTTTACACCGCACGTTGAACAACTACAGATTCTATTTATAAACTAGAAAAAAATACACTTAAAAGAGAAAAAAAAATATAAATTTGTAAATGTTATGATATTAGGAAGTGATAGAATTTTTTTTAAAATATATTAATGGGATATTTAAAATACAATCGATATCTATATATAATTGCTCTCATAAAAAATATTACTATCTAATATTGACTGATTTGCTCTATATTAACGCGTCATAGTTATACTGATCTTTGTTACTAATATAATTAAATTAAATATTAGTTTACAAAAAATTGTATTATTTGAATTAATTACTTTTTTAAAATATTATAATTAAATTTAAAGTCTGATATTTAAAGCTATAACCAAAATGCAATTATTGTAAGTAGGAAATGAACTGATTATTACATAACAGCATTTGCATTAGGAATTTTTCTTATAACAGGGAGATTATGACATAGTAAATACTATTCTATCTCTTATAGTGTTGTATGGATAACATTATCTTCAATTAGCTCATTCAGCTAAATTGAGTACAGGACATTTACATTGAACAAAAGAAAAAAAAAAAGATCTGTTCGTGTTGGTATAGTTTACAATGCAACTTTTTTAAGTCTAGGAACTATTATAAATGGTAGAAAGATGTGCACCCCTTCTAGTAGCCAGCAATGATAGGTGGAGGGGGTGAAGCATAAGAAGACCCGAAGTTCGGGGGAAGGAAGACGTCTTCCATAGGAGGAGGCGAAGCAGGTGGTGGAGATTGCACTGGTGGCGGTGGAGAGTGCACTGGAGGTGGTGGAGAGTGAACAGGTGGTGGTGGAGAGTGAACCGGTGGAGGAGGAGAGTGAACGGGTGGGGGTGGAGAGAAAACTGGGGGAGGAGGAGAATGGACAGGTGGTGGAGGGGAGTGAACAGGTGGAGGAGGAGAGTGCACGGGTGGTGGAGGAGAGTGAACAGGTGGAGGAGGAGAGTGGACGGGCGGGGGAGGAGAATGAACGGGTGGAGGAGGAGACTGGACGGGTGGAGGTGGAGAGTGGACTGGTGGAGGAGGAGACTGGACGGGTGGAGGAGGAGAGTGGACTGGTGGAGGAGGAGAATGGACGGGTGGAGGTGGCGAGTGAACCGGTGGTGGTGGTGAGTGAACGGGTGGTGGAGGTGAGTGAACCGGTGGAGGTGGAGAGTGAACAGGTGGTGGTGGAGAATGGAGTGGTGGTGGTGGAGAATGGACAGGAGGGGGTGGAGAATGGACAGGAGGTGGTGGGGAGTGAACAGGTGGTGGTGGGGAATGGACAGGAGGAGGAGGAGAGTGGACAGGCGGTGGTGGAGGTCTCTCTCGGTTCTTGGGGGCTTCCCGGTGGGGATCATCCTCTGGTGGTGGTGGTGAGGATTTGGGTTCTTGAGGCTTGGGTGATGGAGGGGTAGGGGGAGGGGTGGACTTTTGCTTTGGTGTGGGGGGAGCTGGTTCTTTTTGCTTTGGAGTTGGGGTAGGTGGTGGTTGTGCCTTGGGTGTTGGAGGAGTGGGAGGAGGGCTGGGCTGTTGCTTTGGTGGTGAAGGGGTGGGTGGAGGTTGTGGCTTTGGTGACGGCGGTGTTTTCTCCTTTTTAGGAGGCTTTGGTGGTTGCTTAGACGGCGTTGTTGGAGAACCGGAAGATGGAGAGGGGCTCCCACCGCCACACTTGGCTTTGCTACAATCCACAGGCTTGCTTATCACCTCATTGCAAGCGTTTGACTGTTTTTGCTTTGGCCTATCTGGAATGCAATTGTTCTCATCGTCCAATGCGGGCTCTTTCTTCTGAGGCACGCAACCTTCTTCCTCTCCGTTGAAATAGTTATCGGAGAATGTGAAGTTCACCAAATGGGGCAAACTGCACACATTACGCGGCACAAAACCTGTAAACTTGTTATGTGAAATGGACAAGTACTCAACATTCTTAAGCCCGTTTAAGGTCTTAGGCAACACGCCGACGAAGTTGTTGTTGCTTATGTCAAACACCGAAACTTTTTCCAGTTTTCCAACTTCCGCTGGCAAGCAACCGATGAGGTTGTTGTTGACCAAAATAAACTCGTTCAATGACTTCATGTTGCCAATGCTGGAAGGCACGCACCCTGTGAGATTGTTATTGGCCATAACCACAACCGTGGCTGGAGTCGATCCCAGGTTCTGAGGAATGGTGGACGTGAAGCGGTTGTTGTTCAAGAATATAGCGTCGAAGCTTTTGTTGAAAAGCTCAGAAGGCAATTCCCCTTCAAAGTCATTGAATCTGATGTCAAGGTATTTGAGGTCTGGAATTGAAAGCACGGTGTCAGGGAACCGCCCAACAAAGCGGTTGTTGCTGATGTCTAGCTCGTACAGAATCTTAAGCTTGGAAAAGCTGCTTGGGATAATCCCACAAAACCTGTTGGAGTTTATATGCAAAAGTGCAAGGTCAGCCAACAGACCAACTTCTGGGGGAATGTAACCTGCGATGTCTGCATGGTTAAGGTCAATCCCAGCTACAACTTCGATCTTTGGGTCATCTAAAGCCTTTGCACAAAAAACTCCATTGTAGGAGCAAACATCTGCGCCCGACCAATTGGATGTGAAATTTGAGGGGTCTGAGTAGAAAGCTTTTTTCCACGCCTCAAGTGCAATGTATGCAGCTTTTAGTCTAGAATTGGAGAATTTTAGGTTTGTTTTATAGTTACTTACGTAGTTGTCGGGCAAGTCCTCATTCTCATTCAAGTGCAACAATTGGCGACGAGCAATGAAAGAGGCTTCCACATCGGAAATTGCATGGGAAGAAGATGATAATGATGAGAGGAGAAAAAGGGAGAGCAAGAGGAAGCAGCCCGAGGCCATTGTGTGAGAGAGATTATGCATTGGGTTGGAAGGGGAAGGGTGCTTATAGAAAGAAGTAGGAGGAGGGGAAAAGGTCAAGTTGAGAGGTAGAGATGAAGCCGTTAAAAGCAGCCATACGAGAGGCTCTGCTGTGATTTCTCAGCTTCCTTTTACAAACTTCCATGCCACAAAAATAGACAATCTTCTTTCTTTCTATTTTCTCCCTAATTCTTAACCTCTTCTGCCTTCAAGTGCTTTTAATTTTAGATGTACGTTAGTTTCATTGGTTTAATTACCTACTTACCTAAATTTATGTTTCTTGTATGTCCCTTCTGCATAGACCAAAGTCAACAGTTATGTATGGTTAATATCTACAAGTTCAAGAAACACATGATCCATCCACTTCCTCCTTGTCTTGTTTTAACTTTCCACCTTTCATTATTTTTTTTGTGAAAAAAAAAATCTTTTTTATCTTTTGATAACCATTTCGAACTTCTATTTTCCCTTCAGTTTCCTTTTTCATTAGAAGTTGTCCTTTGATGAACCCCATCATTCAAATATGTTCCATGAATTATTTTAAATTCAAATAAATTATATAAATTTTGTTTTCAGAATACTCCATTCCTCTTTTATTTTAAATTCTACTCCTGTATAATCATTTATTTTTTCCTAAGAGCAATTATATTTTAACAGCCAACAATACTTTATTAATATTTATCATTTTTTATCTCTCTTTTTCGAGGTATCATATTTATATTTCATACCCTTTTACTTCTCTCTCTAAGTATATTTAGTGACAGGAGGTGGTGTTCATGCATTTTTTTTTCGAATTGCATTTTCGGTCTTGGGGCTAATATTCACTATAGAATTTATGTTTAAATTCTATAACATAATATACCGACAACATAATATAAATATTCTTTTGATTTATTAGTACATAAAATCTCACGTAATAATATTCACCAATTTCAAATTATTCAGTGAGATTTACATAAAATTCCACGTAATATAACATTTCCGAAACATATTATGACTAAATAAAATCTAATACAACAATATCTTTTCTTTCAGATGCGGCAACATAATATAAATATTCTTTTGTTTTATTAGTACATAAAATCTCATGTAATAATATTCACCAAGTTCAAAGTATTCAGTAAGATTTACATAAAATTCCACGTAATATAACGTTTCGAAACATATTATGATTAAATAAAATCTAATATAACAACTATGTCCAAATTATTTGGTTAGATTTACATAAAATTTCACATAATATAACATTCTTTAAATTCTTGAATTGAGAAACACTCTAAAATACAATGCTTTATAATAATAATTAGGAAAATATAGAAAGTTGAAGCATTTGGTGGAAAATAAAAAAGTAAAAAGGCTATGTTTGGAAATAAATATTTAAGTTGGTAGGAAGTGAAATGAGAAGTGGTGAAGGGTGGAGAGGAGGTGTGACCCACCATTCCATGTTTTATAAGCATCTAATCTACAGGAGTCATCCGTGGCCTATCAGCCAATCAGTGTGGGAGCTCCTTATCCAAATAAATACCCACTTTTAAGAGTCATTTGATCTTCGTAGTTCAAAACAATCCTTCCTATCCACAGGTGAAGTGAGTGATACGCGAGGCACTTCAAGGTTTGGTTGATAAAATTATTTGGTGGGTAGCAGTAAGGATCAAATGGCCATGGCCACAGCTGTCGTGTGTCCTCAGAACATCACCGGCGGAGCCGTCGTGAGCTCACCTGCCAAGACCAAGAAGGCAATGAACAAAGTGGTACACGTAAGAGGCCTTAATTCATTTGGGGGGCTCAAGGCTAGCAATGGTGTCGTGGCCTTGGGGCTTCCCTTGAGCACTGAGAAGTGCTTCGCTAAGATAATGAGGTCGGTGAAAGCAACGGCATCCAATGGAAAAGGGAAGAGAGGAGGGGCGCTCTCATCCACCTGCAATGCCGCAGGTGAGATATTCACAATTGCTGCTATCATCAATGGCCTTGTTCTTGTGGGGGTTGCTGTTGGGTTTGTGCTCCTGCGAATTGAAGCGTGGGTGGAGGAGACTGAGGCAGAGTGAAAGATGAATCAGATGAGCAAGTAATTAATTAATATCCCCAATAGTTGTATGTTCCATCTATATTGATGCTGCGCCTGTTCTTCTTTTCATTATGACTTGTATATCTATTTCCCAACTTTCATCATTTTCTTGCTTCCTTCGTAATTGGATGATCTCTGGTCAATAATTTATTGGCTTCAACTGCTGCATTCCCAAACCTCTGCTTCGAAACCTAGGAAGTTTCGGCCTCTGGGCTGCATACCAAATTATTATTATTACTATTATTTTTAAATTACTCTTAAATTGGGCACACTTTACGTACAATAAGCATTTCCAATAATTTTTGTGCTTAACAATTTTTTTAAGAAAATGCAAATCCGTCAATATTTTAAATCTTAAAACGAATTCTTATTTAAAATGACTAACTCATCTTAATTTTTGTAGTTTCATAGATTAATACGAATTTAGAAAATTAAAGTAATATTTGGCATTTTTAAAGACTATTTTAACCGTGGTCGTAATTTCTTTGAATTGTCTCACGTCTCATTACAGATTACTTCGAGAGTTTTACTCATCACAGTGCTAACGGCATGTAAATAAAGAACATAATATAACGTTGTAGGTGTTCTTAAATGGAACTTTTAGATTTTAAAACTGCGGAGAAACTTATATCTTAGTATTGCCACCTTTCGCTTCAGTTTCATTAACACGAGGCTTGTGTTCAGGTCAAAATACAACAGAAAATGATTTCACGCCGAACACTTTGTTTCAAATCGCATCTCAAATTAAAGATATAAAATCACAGGTATGCACAGAAATTTAGCGAGACCATTGACAGCAAGCTGGCAAAACCACATATACACTGAATGAAACGTAGAAAATGTCCCATGTTACCAAAACCAGCGAAACATTTAGTCTTGACTCACTCGTTGGTGAATTTGTGAGACGTGGGTGGGCATGTAAAGAGACAGCAACAGAACCCCTGTTAATATGAAAGTTAATATGTTGTTTCACAACGATTTTGCAGCCAGCATTCTAAAACATGAAGTTTGCGATAGACAAGGCATGGGTGGTTTAATAATGGATAAAGTGGGTTAAAAAATGGGAAATCCTACCGAGTTTCAAAGATAAAGTATTTGCAACCTTTCATCCCAGACGTATGGGGTAACTATTTAAGATAAATAGTTAACTTAAATAACTCAAATACTTCTGATGACAAAAATTTCTAATGAATTGCTGCAGCCAAATTCTACCGCAAGAACATAAATAAGCGTGTTAACTTAATCAAACTATTTAAGAAATTACAATTGATAAATTTAAAAGCATTGCGGCTGCCAAAAGAAGCAGGTGACCCTAGACCAAAACTCCAGCCGGAAAATAGTTACGCAAGCTTCTATCATTGTGCAAGGAGCTTTCTCACACGGAAGGTCTCTGACAAGCTGCAAACAGTTGCCAGCTTATAAAAGCCATCACCAGGGATGTGAACAGCTCAAAACCTACCACTTTAGGAAAGTGCCACCCCAATCCACGCCTCAGATAGCTGCAGAAGATATAGTTCGTCAAATATCACACTAAAGAAAATGACAAAAATAATTGTGTAATGGCTAACTAAATAATTACTAGCCAAGTAAAATATCTAATACTTGTCAACACCATATGATGGGCAATCTGATCCTAATGGACCATTAGCACAGCGAGACGAGGTAAGCTCAAGAAATATGTTATGCTGGTTCTCAATTCAAAAACTTGTATTGCGTAGGGAAAAATAGTAGAAAAAAAATAATTTGAACATGAAATACACATTTAAATATCATAACAGTAACTGTAATGAACCAGGAAAGACCTTGTGATAGATGGCATGGTTGCTACAATCCCGGCACTCAAATAAATAATAGGGATGAGAGTCTTGGGTTTATTTTTTCGAAGCCACATCAAAGATCCAAGAGCAGCAAGGGATATGCTCAACACCTGTACAGAAGCAAGTCCAGAAATATTTAAAATTACAGATAATACACATACTACAAACTGCACATGAATTAAGTCGTGTTTTCACTTATAACACTTACCAACATAGACAAACAATTTCATCATGCAAATGAACGAAGAGTTAAAAGAAGTTCCGAATTCCAGGAGAATAATACTGATGAGGACTGTATTTCAGTCTTAGAAAAATAAAAGACTCTTAATAAAAAGACATACCAAATTTGCATTAGCCTCAAGGCCCTGAAGAATGTAATCCCAAGTAAATTCTAATCCTCTGGCACCAACCCAAAGAGGAGCCAACCGATGCAGTACAGAGTCAGCAAACGCCCAGCCTGTCACAAGAAAAGAGCAACCAAGACCCAGATGAAGACAAGAGCAGTAAAGTAACACAAGAAAACATAAGGGGATGACCCTAGAAGAAGAATATCACTTTAAGATAGACATAAATATTAAAAAAATGTACAAAATGGTATAGCTTGTCACACATACCAAGTCCAACTGCTTGAAATTTATGATTCTGAGAGATGTTCCTGTGAGTCAACTGGGTCAAGGCAAAATAAAGCCCAGCAACATCTATAAAACCTATTAATGCCTTCAGAAACTCCTGAAGAATAAAGGCCTTTGTTATCACTCGAGATAAAACCTTAATAACAATGACTCTAAATAGACACTGACAATATCTAGGGCTTCAAATTATAAATTGACAGCCACCAATTGTTAAGTTGTTATGTGCTTTCATTTTGTTGTCTAATACAAACTTCGATTTTTCTAAGAAAATATGGAGATGAGCTCCTTGCACCAGAAGTGCTCCATAATTCCTCAAAATATAGGCAGCACAAACGGACTCTTGATATGGAAGAGTATCTGTCATTGACATATGCTTCATGGCTCTTCTATCTTAGAGGATATTTCATAAGCAAAATGGTTATTTTATTTTCATCTCTATTATGCATGAATATGGAGTCCTTAGTTTGTTAGGAAATTAAATGGTGATTTCTTTCTGGGCAGATTCAGACAAGAAGCCTATTCACTTCACTCTAGGCTGGAAGGTATAGGTGCTTGTTTTGTTACCTTGTTTATAATTATTAGTTTCAGTTGTGATTTGTGTTTCATTTTACGCCAATTCCATGCATATATTATTAAATGCACAATGGAATGGAATAAAAGTGATAAACACAATTGCAATTTGCAATCTTCAGCAAACCAAATATTAGAAAGGGGGAGTGTCATTCCTCTCCATTCAAGCTCTAATTCTGATAAAGCAGTCTGAATATTAAAAACATCTGCCTACTTCTGATTTTGGCATGTCATACTCTTACTTTCTGCGTCTATATATGCGACTTTAACCGGTACCCTCCATGTTCATGTAACTAATACACACACTAAATCTCAACGGAGAATACATACTAGTATTTTGGTGGAAGGAGAGTCAAATAAAACAAAAAAAATCAAAGAACAGAAAAAAGAATGCAAACATAATATGATAATACTGAGCATTGATTTATTTATTTAATTTTTGCAAAAACACAGTTCACCTATAAAATATGGCTGTTCTTCTACCAAGTAATGGGAAACTCCCAATGGCGTGTATAATATTAAACTTCACTGTCTCTACAGTCTACACCTTATAATTTAAGATAAAACTATGAATTGAGCAACACTTGACATAAAATAATTCTGTTAGCAAGAAAACTCAGATACCACGTGAACATAGGGCATAGCAAATGTTAAACGTCATAAGATATGACACAGCTATAAATAAGCCATAAAACATAAAATTAATCTGAAATTACTGTAAACTAAGAATCTTAAACTACAAAATACAAATAACGTTTTAAAAGAGAACGTGTCATTGCAAATGCTCAGATTTGTCTAATTATTATGGTATTTCAATTTACATCGGTATAAAAGTTAAAAAGGAAAATCACAAAAGCACAACTAAAAAGTATTGTAACTTCTAAATGTCAATGCAGTGTTCGACATAACATAACTACTGTAAGAGTCTGTGCTTCTTAGACTGCTAATCATTTGTAATCGCTCTCAGGTACAGTATAAAAACATAAACGTTTGGTCTTCATTTAAAGATTAACACTTGTTATTTAGCATCCTACATGACCAGTATACATAAATCAATTCAATCAAATTCATAAGGAGCAATTCACATGCATACCTGATACGGATCAAAGCTATCACTCTCCGATACCTTGAGAAAAGTAGCTAGACAAATAAGCTGCCAGCCAGATTGCCAGACAAAAAATTGAGTCAGATTGTCACCATCCTTTGTGCAACGACACGACAATAGTTAAAAAACAATATATTCACCAACCTTGACTAATGCCGTTGCAAGATAAACAACAGCGGCTTTGATAGAGGTGCCAAGTGTATCATACTCAGATCTGCATTTGGAAACTAATTACTTAACTAACACATCAAACCAACTTACAAGACCTAGTTTTAAAATCTCAGTAAAAAGGGGGAAATTCCAAAATTCAACACAACCACAAGATTTATAGTTAATCGAAAATTGAACAGGGTTCCAGATAGGCTATTGATTACATCTATGCATTGAAAGAAAATTACAAAAACGAGTTATCAGCAATACGTATGGAAATAAGTTTGGTACAAGAATTGAAGCAGGCGAAGTAGTGAGAGCATAAAATTGATAAGTTAAGGGCTAATTGAAGCTTAAACGAATGTGAGAAACGCACATAGATCTGATACGCGAGTTGTGAATAAAAGAGAAATAGAGAGAAGAGAGTTACAAGGGCGTGGCGGAATAGTAGACGGCGTGGGGGCCGAAGGTGAGAATCGCGCAGTTAAAGAAGTGAAAGACGGTCATCGCTCTTCTATCTGCAGATCCAAAGGAGAAGAAAACACTGAAACACGCTCACTTATTCGACTTCACCTTCGTCTTCTTGTTCTCTCCTTTGCCCACTCCAAATGAGTACTAGTACTAATGATGTAATATCTGGGGATACTTACCAATTAATCTAAAATTTTGTTTTGGGTTTCAAGAAACCTGTTTTTTATTTTTTATTTATCTTAAAAAGTAGGATTTAAACCTATTTACCAGAATAAATGTTTATTTCTGTATAATTCCAACTAATATAACAAACATACAAGTTATATTTTGAATTCGTAATAAATAATTTAAATTGAGATGTACAAAAATAATTGCAGACCACTTTTCAATAGATTACCTTATTTATCAAAAATATTAAATATTTATCCTAACTGAATTATGCAGTAAAAATAATTTAATTATTTTAATTAATGTTTAATATGTTTAATATTAAATTAGTTATAATTAATAATGAAGATTAAAAATTACTAAAAAAATGTCAAGATTTTAAAATAAAAAATTTATAAAGACTAAAGCGAAATAAAATAATGTTTATATTAACTTAAAATATATTTAGATAAAGTATTTTAGATTTGTTTTAAAAAGTATTATTCTAGTCAAGAAGATTTTTTAAACTAATTCAAATAGAACATTTGAGTTTCCTCTTTTTATAGTTTCATGAAATCCTCAACAGATTTCCACTGTATTTTAATATTATTTGTTTTTTTCCAGTTAGTATTCTGTTTAAATCTTTCCAAATCATTCCTTATTCATGTGATTATTTGAGTTAATTTAATATTAAATAACTGAAAATATCCTAATAAAATATGTGGACCTATTCTCAACTAAAAGCGGACAAATTCTTCCTCTACCCTACCCCCGTACCCTCTTCTTGTACCCCCATATAATTTTTTTATTCCATAACTTCATGAAATTACATAAATATCCATATCTTAATAAAATCCCTTCCCTTCTCAACCGGATGACCAAGGCATCCGATTTAATTTTTTGAAAATGAGAACCGGATACACCCCCATCCGGTTCACAATTTAAAAAAAAATACAAAACCGTCCGGTAAGAGAACCTTCTTCCGGTTTACATAAGCCATTCGCGACTTCCATTCCTTCGTTATTCAAAATCTTTCAATTAATCCTTCATAGAAGCATTAGATAACCAATTTATGATGTTTATTAGCAATTAGTAGGTGATATTGATGATTAGAGTAGTTGATTTGGGATTTGGGGGCTGTCGACGGCGAATTTGAGGATTTTCCGATCTGCTGGGTTGAGAACCGGATGGAGTCGTCCGGTTTGTATTT
>Ga0099825_1007606_pt1 | contig 13133 bp, 7 predicted proteins | sample SiratroredBW_FD_76838 | JGI IMG/M metagenome (GOLD analysis project Ga0099825, IMG submission 76838) | Root nodule microbial communities of legume samples collected from California, USA - Siratro red BW | ecosystem: Host-associated > Plants > Roots > Nodule | place: USA: California | collected... | reverse complement strand
ATTCTAAATTTAATTTGTTGTTTTTTTTAATATTTTGAACAAACATAACATCCCTTATTTTAAAGTGAGTTCAATATTTTTTTTTGCTTATACCATTTTTTTTTTTTTATTCTCTTTTTTTTCCTTTCTTTTTTTTTTTTTTTCACAATCATTGTCTTTAGATGGTTTTTATTGTTGCTTTGTTTTTTTATTCATATTTTTTAAGTATATTCAAAACATGTGAAATAATCTGGTGAGTAAGACTATTTACTTGATTTGCTCTAATATTGTTATCTTTGATACTATTTCAAAAGTCTGTGTAGGTAGTTCAGTTTTAAATTTTGTAATATAAAATATTTTTTTATTAGACACATTCATAAGTTGCTCCTAATGTCATTAAATTTAACAAGTTGGCAAGTTGATCTTTTAAAATATAATGAAAATTTTTAAAGATGATCCAAGACATGCAACCTATATAGAGTGGTATCTTTTGTGGTTATTTAAGTGAGCTTGTGAGATGTTTCTCATACTATATTGATATTTCTTAGGCTCAACATGTTGAGTTCGAGGACGTTATTATTGTTCTAAATTAAAATGGTGGTTGGAATGTGATTTTGAGCTTATGATGAACATTTTTCAGATTGATATTGTTGTTTCTCGGACTCTTTGATTTGACTCTAATTCTTGCTTGAATATTTTCTCCTTTGTTCATTTTTATTGTTCTCATAAGATTAATGTTTGTGCTCATAAATTAGTCAACTAGAGATCACTGAAACAAGATTTTAGTAGGTGAAATATTTTGTTGGATTTCATTATATATGATTTTTTTGTTTACCTGCATTTAGGTTTGCTTAGATTTTTTGTTGACATGAATCTTGGTCTACCCTTCATGTTTGTATTCTTTTCTTTCTTTTATACTAGTGTAATATGTTATAAATAATTGATAAATCAAGAGTGTCAATTTAGTTGGGATGCTGGTATATGATGCTTAATATCATAACATATAGCTTAAAAAAGAGAGAAGAATAAAATAGAGAGTGAAAAAGTGTTTAATAAATAAAGATATCCAAATATCTTTTTGGCCTCATTATAAATTTTAAGTGTTTAAGCTGTGGAAGTTTTCGAAAAATGAAAGATAAATTTGTCAAAAAGCATGTGAAATAACAAGATATTCTAATAGAAGGTTGTACTTGAAACTACCTTGAAAGAAAAAGGTTAAGTGACAAAAAGTTGTTGAAATTATTGTTCCAAGAGATCAAGAAAGTAAGTACTCGAACGATTTTTCTGAAGAAAATAGTAGTAATACACTCAAAGATGGTTCTATCAACCAATTAGGAGGGGAAAACACTTGAAGATATTTTAGACAAGAAGTTCAAGACAATTGTCATTTGAAAAGTATATTAAAACAAACAAAAACATCATAGACATGGATTATTTTATAATTATTTACATATTAAAATCTAATAATTTCATCATTTTAATAAGTGATTATGTTTTTTCTTTTGTTAGAAACATTTACCAACTTCTTGTACAACACAACTTAGACAAAAATTGTTACGGAGGATGAAATATGTCTTCTCACTCATTCCTTAATTAATGCAAATTTACTTTTCGTGAATTATTGTTTCTCTCTATGTGTCACTTATTTATTCTTTAAAATCCACTTTATGATCTTAATCTCCAAAGTATAATCCTTTTTTATTATTGAAACTTTTCCTTTTCATCTTAACCATAATTTCCTCTCTAAAAACTCTTATTTCTCTTCTTAACCTTCACTAACATCGTAACATTTCACTCTTTAAGATAAAAGATACAAACATATGCGTTACTTTTAATTGTTACGAAACTTAAGTGGTAACAACACTTAAGTTTAAAATAACATGGTAAATTTAAAGCTGAAACTTAAGTGGCTCAAAACAGATCTCAAGAAGTGGAACCTGGAAGTATTTAATAAGTCAAAAGTGAGGAAGAAGGTTAGTGAGATTGAGGATATAGATAAGAAGGATGATGAAGGGTCCTTGGATAAGGAGTTGAGAGTGAGGCGCTTTGGTTTTACTAAGTGAACTTAAAGGTATGGAAGATAAGGAATTGGAAATGATTAAACAGCAGTCCAGGATCCAGTGGGTAGAAAAGAGTGATACGACCTCGAAAATTTTCCACTCATCTTTAAGGTGGAGGAAGGTGACTAATGATCTGGTGGGTCTCAATATAGATAGAGCCTGGTGTGATGACCCAGTGAGTGTAAGAAGTTAGGTGAAAAATTATTTTGAAAACAGGTTTGAGGAACAGACAGGGCTCAAGATTAGTCTTTATGGGGTCCAGTTTAGTTCTCTTTCGAGGGCAGACAATGATGTATTATGTAAAGACATCACTGAGGAGGAGATTGTAGATGCAATTAGGCAATGTGGTAGCACTAAGAGCCTAGGTCCGGATAGTTATAATTTTCACTTTCTGAAAAACAACTGGGAGGTGGTAGGGCCAAATATTATTAATGTTGTATTGCTTTTTCAGGAGTTTGGGTATATTCCTAGGGGATGTAACGCCTCTTTCATCACTTTGGTCCCTAAGCAAGAAAACCCTTTTAGCTTGAATGACTATAGACCTATTTCTCTAGTGGGGTGCATGTATAAAATCCTGTCTAAAATTTTGGCTAATAGGCTTAAAGGTGTACTTTCTAAGGTTATCGATATACACCAATCTACATTCCTTAGTTGAAGAGGGATGTTAGATAGCGTTTTGATTGCTAATGAGACAATATACTTTATTAGGAAAGAGAGGAAAAAAGGTGTCATTGTTAAGGTGGACTATGAAAAAGCGTATGATTTGGTGAACTGACATTTCTTATACTATATGATTAAGAGGTTAGGTTTTGATGGTAATGGATCAAATGGGTAAAGGTGTGTTTAGAATCAACTACAGTTTCAGTATTGGTTAATGGGAGTCCAACGAAAGAATTTAAACCTAGGAGGGGTCTTCGACAAGGTGATCCGTTGCTCCGTTTCTGTTTCTTAATGTTACGGAGGGACTTACGAGAATAGTTAGGGAAGCAAGACGTAAGAATTTACTAGAAGGTATAAAGGTGGGTGGGAAGGAAGTGAATGTTGACTTGCTTTAGTTTGCGGATGATAGAATTTTATTTTGTCAACCTATTTATGGAAATGTTTTGACCTTTAAAGCTATTTTGAAGAGCTTTGAATTGGCTTCAGGACTAAAAGTTAACTTTCATAAAAGCAATGTAGGGGATTTAGGAATCAGGTGGAATTACAGGTGTTTTCCAAATGTCTAAACTGTAGGCAGATGAAACTTCCTTTTAAGTATTTAGGAATGACTATTGGAGGAAATCCCAAGAGGGTGTCATTTTGGGATCATGTGATCGATAAAGTCCAATCTAGGTTGTCAAGATGAAAGGGAAGATTACTCTCTATGGCTGGTAGAGTGTGCTTGATTAAATCCGTGATTACTACACTACCTTTATTCTATTTGTCCTTCTTTAAAGCCCCTATTACAGTGTGCAATAAAATTAGGAAATTACAGGTTAAGTTCCTATAGGGGTGGGGACATGAGGATAAGAGAATATCATGGGTCAGTTGGGAGAATGTATATAGGCCATTACAAGAAGGAGGATTAGGGATTAAAGATGTAGGTAACTTTAATGTAGCTTTGTTATCTAAGTGGAAATGGAGGCTTGGTGGGCCAGAATTGGGGTTATGGAGAGTGGTACTCTAGTCTCGATATGGGTCATGGAGAGAATTGGGTATTATTCTGATTAATAGTACGCAGTCATGATGGTGGCGCGACCTAGCTAAAGTATGTGGAAAGGGAGCTAAAGATAATTAGTTCGATGAAAGAGTCAACTACATTCTAGGGGATGGGAAAAAGGTGAAATTTTGGGAGGATATTTGGGTTGGTGATCGTTCTCTAAAAGATACATATCCTAGACTATTCTCTATTTTTGAATGCAAGGAGAGCATAGTTGAAGAATTAGGGATAGAGGAGCATGAGAACCCTATGCACGTATCTAGATGGAACTTGGTATGGTAGGTTCGAATGGGAGAAGCATTTGGAAGCTCAATTACTCAATAGTACCTTAACAGTATAGAAAATGATAGATAGCAAGGATGAGTGGGTTTGGCTAAGGGAGGAAGAACAACGATATACGGTTAAGTCTGGGTACATTTTCTTGAATAAGGAGTGTATAGTGGAGAGGTCAGAGGTTTTCTAGCAGCTATGATCCTTAAAGGCGGTGCCTTCAACACTAATGTCCGTTTGGAGAGCTTTGTTGGACAGATTGCCTACTAAGGTCAAACTCCTTAGTAGAGGAGTTCAGTTGGGAACATGTGTATGCACGTTGTGTAAGAGGGTGGAGGAGACTGTTCAACATCTTTTTATCAATTGTGTAGTGCTGCAGAAAGTGTGGGATGCTTGTGAAAGGTGGGCTGAGATATTGTCTGTCAAGCACGAGTCTATATTGTCTCATTATCATCACTTTCATCTACCAATATTAACCACAAAAGGTAACCAACTATGGAAAGTAATATTGTGACTGAGACATGGGCTCTTAAAAAGAAAGTGATTTTTAGAAATGGGATTGTGGACAGTATGGAGATCTTTAGTCTTACCCAGTTCGGAGGTTGATATTGGTTAAAACATGGAGTTAAGAGAACTCAATTTATTTATTTTGATTGGATCTTGTGTCCTCTACACTGTTTGAAATACTTAACTTAAGTAGTGGTAATGATCTCACTTGTTCTTCTAGCCTAGATTGAGATGTAGTTGTAAGAATATTGACAAGTACTGCGAATGGGATCTCCTAGAGCGAATTTGATGGGTTTGCATATGATATGGTTAGATTATGTATGAGATGGGGAGATTATAGTTTTGTGGACTCGTTATTAGGTGGACCCTTATTTGTACATTTACTCGTTGGTGTAACCATGATGTAATTTTGTTTAGGTTGTTGTGTTGTTTATAAGTATAGGGTTAGTACCCTTTCTAAATAGTTGTATACGGGTTGATGTACCTCTTAAGTACTTCACATATATTTATTTATTTTTGGTCATTAAAAAAAATTATTACGAACGTAAATTCATGTTAGCGCTTATGACCGTAATGAACTTGACTTAAAAAACATGATTTTCTGCACAACCCAAGAGAAATTTTAGCACAGTTTGAACTTGACGAAATAAAATCTATTCATCTTATCCGATTTAACGTGTTAAAAATAAATTCATTTGGCGCTTTTAGAATTTAAGATAAACTCTATCTTTCAAACTTTTAAGATGTGACGTGAATAGTAAAAGTAGTGTAGAGTTTTTAAGAATCCACTTGCAAATTGCACTAGTTGGTCCTTATTTATTTATTTATATAGTTGAAAAATACCATATATGTATCCTTAATTTCTTTTCGATTTTATTATAGCTGCTCGAAATTAGAAAATACGTCACGCTGGTATTACAATCAACTTTTTCATTCCTATAGATATAACACTATCAAAGTTAGGTTCATAAACAAGAGAAGAATTCGAATGAATAGAACTCCTATGAAGCAATATTGAAGAGGATGATATTGAAATGTGTATTTAAATTAACTTTTCACAGATTTTTATGTTTGAATGTATGTGATGATAAGAGAAACGTATAAAAAATAGAACAAACGATCCTAAGTTATATGATTCCCTCTTTGGATACGTTATTCATCATTGTTATTAACTTGGTATTATAAATTCAGGATAACTTTACGAACCACCTTGGTGACCTTGACTTTAAAACGATTATCAATGCCCCTAACCTCTCTTATCAACAGAAAAGGTTCAAGTTGCCTTTCAATATCAATTTCACGCCATAAAATTTGTAGAATGAAAGAAAGGGGCAAAACGGGTAATGAAATAGGTTCCTTTGGCTTTGTTCCATAAACAAAAGAGAGGTTCACGAGACAACGTACTACAAACTCGTAGTTTCACATGAAATGAAATGCAACAACCCCATTTTGGTCAATTGAACTCGACCAACTTGTCCCCTATTTTAATACGTCCCCCACATGAACTTCATTTTAACCTTTCATCTTTCCAAAACCCAACCCTACCTCCATACACTACCTTCAAGCTTCTACAACTATATATATAATCTACACAACCTAACTACAAAACCAAACCACCCCTCCAACCTCACTCATTAGATTTCTTTCTCTTACAAAAATTAAAGTTAAAAGAAAACCCTAAATCCGTTCAAAACCCTTTTACTTCATTCATTATTCACCAACAACTCTATCTTCTTCTGCTCAGAGATTACTCTTAAATTTCTGATCCGAAAATACTTCTATTTCAGGTATTAATCTTAAACTTTGAATGGAATTATATTTCTGATTCAAAGATTAGTCATTCACTTTCAACTTAGAGATACTTCTAATTACGAGATTAGTCATTAATTCTAGCTTATAGACCACATAGTTATCTTAAACCTTGTCTTATAATGCCACCAAACCCACCCATGTCTTCCCTTCTCCTCCACCTGATCAACCACACCGACTCCGCCGCCGCCGCGAACTGCCATGATACCCTCCTCGTGAAGCCCTTTGTCGCGGTGCCTGACGCCGTGGCGCGTTATCACAGTCACGTGGTGGCGGAAAACCAGTGCTGCTCGGCAGTGGTGCAGGAGATCGCCGCCTCGGTGGCCACCGTGTGGTCCGTCGTGCGGCGCTTCGACAATCCGCAGGCCTACAAGCACTTCGTGAAGAGCTGTCACGTCATCGGAGGCGACGGCGACGTCGGGACGCTCCGGGAAGTCCACGTCATCTCCGGCCTCCCCGCAGCGCGGAGCACCGAGCGCCTCGAGATCCTCGACGACGAGCGCCACGTCCTCAGCTTCAGCGTCGTCGGCGGGGACCACCGCCTCGCCAACTACCGCTCCGTCACCACCCTCCACCCCGCCGCTGCCGGTTCCGGCACGGTGGTTGTGGAATCCTTCGTGGTGGACGTGCCACCCGGGAACACACCCGAAGACACGCGCGTGTTCGTCGACACAATCGTAAGGTGCAACCTTCAGTCACTTGCGCAAACCTCGGAGAACTTAACGCCGCCAAACAACAACACCAACGATTACAAGTTCTGTTCCTAATTTTCCCTTTTTTTTTTTCTTTTACTATTTATAATATTTATAGTGTCATTTTATATATATGGTGATTGGTAACTACGTATATTGTATGTGTATATTGTGATTATTACTTGTTGATTGTACTAGTTACTGTTACTCTTCAATTTTGTTGTATCTTAATTTCCTCTGAAAATTAGAACATGGGGTTTTTCTAATGCTAGTACTAGGTTCCATTATATTATAATATGTTCATAAAATCAAAGAGAAATTCTGAAAGCACTCTCTTGATACTCCATTTTTTTTTTCTTTTCTTAGTACATGAAATTATTAACGGCATCTACTCTTTTATCTTTTCTATTTTCCTTCAATTCAATGTCTACTAGCATAGAGTGTTTAAAAAATCATTTCCACAAAAGAAAAACTTATTGAGATTTAAAATCCATAAAAAGTATCATCTACTTAGTGGGAAAAAAAAATCACCATTAGAAACTCCTTTACCGATTGAGATTTTCCAAAAAGAAATATCAATGTGTTAAATAAATTGTTTGTATTTTTTTTATTTGTTTTATAGATAATGTATGAATCACGAGAAACTAAATGGTGATTGAATTAAAAAAAATGGTGCTGATTGAAGGGGATTATTGTTAAATGTGGGTGGTAATCCAACTAGGACCTCCTCCTTTTATTAATCAAGCTAGTGGAGATGGTGAAGATACGAAAATAATTGCACTAATTATATGTTTGATAAATTAATTGATACGATTTGCCAATTTAATCATCTGTCCAAAATCATATATAAATATACAAACTAGTGTTTATATATGTCATGAATTACAAGTTTCAACATTGAACATTATGAAACCATTTTAAATCGAGTTCCCATAAGTTAATGCGAGAGGTCCACAATATTATTACAAAAATTAATGTAGTCACTAATTAAACTACAATTCAAACCTCTCTTATTTTCTTTCTTCTCTTAAATAATATGATCATTAATTGAGAGTAAGTTTATTTCTTTTTAGCGTGTAGTTTTCATTATTAAAAATTGTCTTTAATAAGCAACTCTAAATGCAGGAAAATTAGCTTGGACTTTGAATTCTTACCAAATCAAGTCAGAATTATAGTAGTGTTATCTTATCATGAACCTAACTGAAATAAGATAAGATAATATTATTGTATTTTTTAGTTAACCTTAACCTATATATATCATATATAAAGTAAGAAAATAGAAACAACCTAATAGCAAAAAAAAGAGAAAGAAAAAAGTGAATGCAATAGCATATTGAAGAGTATATACTGTATCTGCCAACCTGTCGTTAGTTGTAAGATAAACTTGTAATTAATGTTGATGATGTTATACACACAAAATGCACAAACAAAGTTGCAACCAATGAACCATGCACGGGTCCATCAACATATTATTATTCACGCCAAGAGAAAAAACTAAAGAAAATTTCCACAAAAAAAAAATGAAGCAAGTTGAAGCATATCGTAGAAGGTGTATGCACAGATCTCACTCATTTTTATTATAATTGCAATGAAGCAATAGGAAAAATGAAGAAAAAAAAAAGGGTGGGTCGTTTGTTTTGTTTGTTTGAGTGTGAATGAGGAATAGTAAACGTCGTCGGTTTGTGCAAGTTGATGAGCAAGTGGGAGAAAAGAAACAGAAGGGAAAGATGTAGGAAAGAGAGAAGAGAGGATTGATTGATGATTCCGCGTGCACCACCACCCTTTGGTTTGTCCACTTTTCGTGTAAACATTCAATATTTCAAGTTCAACATTTTTTTATTATTTTATTTGTTGAAATTCATCTTGGTATCATAGTTTGGTCAACCTACAATTTTGCACAACCCTAGAAAAATATAATACCGCGTTTGATTATGTGAGTTTCTAATATCAAGTCATTTTTATCCAATATGAAAAATACTTTGCATATTGTTAGTAATATCAAGAGCAAAACTTGTAATTAAACATTGATATTGATATTATTATTCTATGTAAATCAGTAACTAACATTATTATTATAATTTATTAATATTTGATATTTTCTATTAAAAATTAAATGATATTTTAGAAGTCAATTGTTTACTTTAAAAATTTTGAATATCGAATGTGTTATTAAATATTTAAAGACCAATATTGTACACTGGTGAAATTATGGAGATAAAGGTGAATTAAATCTATGCTATCATACAATTATGTGTATGTTTTTATTGAAGGTTTTTTTCGGAATACAATAAGGTTGCGAAAGTTTTCTTTGGGTTTAAATAGGTTTTTTACTATATAAGTGTATGTTTAGAACTTCAATTTGAAGTTACAAGTTAAACCAACATAGTTTTCTAGATAATTTATGTGTTTGGTAGATTAGAAATGGAAAAAATATGTAAAATATTTACCAATTTTACTTGGAATTAAGTTATGTCAGAAATTTCACACATCAATTTTAATCAAAACTCTTTTTAACACAAACAAATGGAATTTTTTTTTTAGAAAAAAAGAAAAATAATCCATGCAGAATAAAATAGATAGTAGATAGATATAAAAAATATTATTAAAAACATTCAAAATAAGAGTAAAGTTCGTTTAAAATTAAATATTTTTAAAACTATACATTATATTAACGCTTTTCTTTATTTTGTCGACACCTTTTATATAATATACCGACTTCCTTAATTATTTAAAAAACATTATACCTTTTTGTTGGAAACTGCTTTAGTAAAATTTTGACTACATCTGTGTCTACCTGTGTTATACGGTGTAGGTGAATATTTAATGAAGTGTATTTTTGGTCACTAAGTCTTAAATATTGATATATTTTTATTCTATTTTTAATATATATTTAGACCTTATTAATCTTTTTTTGTTGTATTCTTAATTATTTTAGTTTAGAAATTTTTATTATTTTATTATAAATTTATGTTCTCTATAAATAAATAAAAATTCCATTTTTTATTTATTTATAGAGAAATAAGAAGATTATAAACCAAAGTAAAATTAAGATTTTCATTAAGTAAGTTTATGAGGAGTTTAATTGAGAAGTATGTAATTTACATTTTAAAAATATTTTAAAATATTTAAATATTAAAATAATTTATACTTTATCTTTATTGTCATTTTGTTGTTTATTGTTGTTGCTTAATCTAAAGAGATACTTTAAGAATAGGATGTGCATCCAACTTAAAATGTTACAAATATAAATTTTGACAAACATGGTAAATCATATAAGTTAGATACATATAACACGATATTTGGGTACTATTTTTTTTCTTTTACTCATGAGTTTGTTTAAAGTCATGAATAGTTAAATATCTTCCTTAGAAGTTGATTTACTTACCCAACTCATAGAATTTATCTTTTCCTTTGCAACATTATTTGGTTATTCGGTTAATTGTTGTTACTTTATTGTTAATACTTGTTTGACCTAGCTAACTAAATCATGATTTCGTAATTTTAATTATGGTTGGAAATTCCTTTTATAAATTAGAATCTGGGTAAAAATTGTTGTACAACTTATAACTTATGATTTCATAATTTTATTCGATTAATTGTTGTTACTTTATTGTTAATGCTTGTTTGACCTAGCTAACCAAATCATGATTTTATAATTTTAATTATGGTTGGAAATTCCTTCTATAAATTAGGATCTAGGTAACTTTTGTTGTACAACCTATAATTGATAACTAGGCTAAAAACTATCTAGTTAATTGTAAGTCCTTATTCTTAACGTTGGTTGCTTAACATCCCAAGGAATCGAGTGTGTCCTTAAGTAGTCTAGGTTTTCTCTCACAAAATAATCAAGTTAAAATAAATTGTTTATCATTGAATTAATTGCATAATTAAACTTCTTGTTGTAAAGGAGAGGAAATCAAATAGGAAGGACTAGTGAAATCAATTTCTGACAACTCTTTCACTATTTGTAAAATTTGAATCACTTTAGTAGTCTTCAAAAACCCAAATTGATTTTTTTAAATTTTATTATATTCTTCTTTCAACTCATATTTGTTTATTCTTATTGTTTGAAAAGTTTGAGTCATTTTGATAAATTTATATTAAAAACAAAAAAAGAAATTTATTTTACTCTTTTTTCAATAAATTATATAAAATGTTGTCTTTAATTTTGTTCTCTTCTTTAAAATAATTATAATTTTCTTTCTGATTAAATAATTATATAGCAAGGCTATGCAAATTTGATATTTGGACTTCTATCTATTTACTACTTATAACAAAACAATGCATTTGTCAAAGAGTTATCATGTACTGGTTCATAAGGAGTTAGCACTTACTCTGTTGAATAAATAGACACCTTGCGTAAAACAAGATTTGGTTGTTAAGTGTGCGTAGGTGTGTGTGTATACAATTAAGTTGTAATCTCAGTAAAGTTCTTTTTATAACTTGAGAGAGAAACAAAAACCTGTTCTTAGTAAATTTTCCAATGGACGTAGATTGGACTTTGTTAACACTTTAATTGAATGATATTAAATTCTTGTCTATTTTTATTCTTTTTCTTCTTACTCATTTTTGTTCTTATTTTTTGTGGTGTTTGTGTGATGGACATTTTCTATTTTTAGGTGAACTTATTTTGTAAATTCCACAACAAACAAGTGTATCGAAAGTGGATCTTATATTTAATCATCATGGACTATGTTAAGTATGGAGTTGAGAAGTTCAATAGAGTTAATATCTCCAGATTGTGGTAGTTGAAGATACATGCAATTATGATTCAACAAGGTCTCCCAAAAGCTTTTGAAGTGAAGCCAAACTTGATGTTACCATAATTGAGAAATTTAACAACAATGCAATTATCATGGGGTTTTATGGTAAGGTGTTGAGGCAACTCTTAACAAAGAAGATAACAATGAGATTGCGAACAAAGTTTAAGAGTTTTTATATGAAGTACTTTGTCAATCGTTTATATCTAAAAAAACCATTGTACTCATACATGATGAGTAGTGAAAAAGAAGTTTATGACATATAAATCCGAAGAAAATATTGACATACAAATCAATCATGAGGATCAAGAACTTTTGTTTTCGTACTCATTGCCTAAGATGCATGATCAATTTAAAGGGGACATCTTTGAGTTTGAAAGAGGCGAACAAAAAGTTTGATGTAAAGGCATCTAGTAGTGGAGATGGCCTTGTAGCAAGGGGAAGAGGGTCTACCAGTGAAAATATAAACAAAAATGAAGTTGAAGTTGAGGTCAAGGAATGTTGGTGAAGGTAATGTGTTTAACATCATATGCTACCATTGTAAGAAGGAAGGACACAAGGGAAAGTTTTGTCCTAATAGACAGAAGAAGGCTAACCACCTTGATAGGTCATTTGGACCTAGTAGATTGTCTAGATTTGACAACAAAGAAGAAAGGCAAGTCTTAATTATCTCCATGCTAATTTGTGGGACCATTTACCACTCATCATGCTCTAGTGCCAAGTACTTCCTTCAGTAGTAGATGACTATTTCTAGAAAGTTATGAGTCTAACCTCAAAAGACCAAAGATGGATTATTTGATAACTTCAAGAGATGGAAGTGTTTGGTGAAGAACAAACCAATAATGCGGTGAAAAGGTTCATAATAGATAATAGTTTTAAATTTTCTTCATATTTGTTTAATAACTTCTACAGAAAAAATGATATAGTGAGACATTGAATGATAGTTGGGACTCCTCAATGGAATGACCAAACAAAGATATTTAATTGAACCATTTTGGAAAGAGTGCGATGCATGTTGTGAGCATTAAAGTCCACAAGGCGTTTCGGGATGAAGGTAATATTATTTCTCCTACTTGACTAACAGATGTTCCTCGACAACGCTTGATATGAATTCTTACTAGTTCTGAGAGACTTTTTACATTAGTTCTTCAACTGATGTAATATATAACAATATTTCATCAGTTATAAACACAAGTGATGTAAAAAAGCCATTTAAAAAGAGCAAAATACGATACATATTACATCGGTTCTAAACCGATGTAATATGAGACTTTTTACATCGATTGTAGGTTATATATATATATATATATATATATATATATATATATATATATATATAAATAAAAAAAAAAATATT
>Ga0099825_1007604_pt1 | contig 13137 bp, 8 predicted proteins | sample SiratroredBW_FD_76838 | JGI IMG/M metagenome (GOLD analysis project Ga0099825, IMG submission 76838) | Root nodule microbial communities of legume samples collected from California, USA - Siratro red BW | ecosystem: Host-associated > Plants > Roots > Nodule | place: USA: California | collected... | reverse complement strand
TTAAATAAATTAGTTACTTTTTATTATAATACAATCTCCCCCCTCCCCTCTCTTTTTATATAACCATCTCCCCCCCCCCCCCCCCCCCCCCCCTTTTGACCTCTAATCGAATAACATCATAAGAAGAACAACTTTTCTGAGACAGTCTATGGTAGTAAATCTTTATAGAAAAACACAAATTTTCAATAGGCACTTGTAAAAGAAGAAGACCAAGAGGTAAAATCATTTAAATTTTTTCATTAGTTAAATTCAACTTACAGGCTTCCACCTTCAAGTGTCACCTTTATAGCCAGAAACAGCTCTAAATACACTTGTGTTCATAACACAGACAGCTCTAAATACACTCGCATGCTTAATCACATTGCATGCCTAATCAAAAACACATTTCCACTGCATAGATTAAAACCCACATGGCCCAGTATACAAAAGAGTAATGCAAATTCTTCTTCAGATAGCAAAAATAAAAATACCAAAAACCATAATATTATCGCAACCCAGATAGAAAAAAACGACATCAATAAAGACAAAGAAACTAGTTGCAGTATGAGACACCACAAAGATTGTATTTTTACCGTCGTTGCGAAATCTTTTTGAGCTAAAGGAACCTCGGTTATCCTCCTGAGAGCAAGGATACACAATCCCAGATAGTAAAACAAATGAACAGAAAAATAGTGAGAATCGGGCAAATAAATAACATTGTATAGAAATTTAAGAAAAAGCACCTTTGTAGAAGACATTGGAACATTGAAAAACTGAGAAATTTCTCAGAGAACGGAGACAAACAATAAGAGAGAAGAAGACTGAACGGTTACTTATAAATAAACAAAAATATTTTTTTATTATACGATAATTATTATGCTAAGTATCAGGGTATTATGTGTAATATACGTGTATTCTACAAAGTTTATTAAAAATTAAAAAAAATAATATATATACATGAATATGTATTATTTTACCAATTGATCGGTTATATTTCAAATAATTATATTTCAAACAATTTATTATGAATGGCCCTTTTTGGTATTATACACATTTTTATTTAAATTAAATATATCAAATAAATATATTTATTGTTAACACGAGTTTTATAATATATATATATATATATATATTTATATATTTACTATGATTTTAGTATTTGAAATTTAGGATGATTCCATTTTAGTTTTTTAAATAAAAAATATGTTCTTAAAATTTAAAAAATAAAACTTTCTTGACGGTTTAAGAAAAAAAAAAGACTTTAGAAATCATTTTATTCTTTCAAAATTTGTATTTAACAACCAAAAAGACTTTTCTTTATAAATTTGAGAAATTATTATTTTGAACATAGTTAAAACACCAAAATCAAATTCGTTGCAAACTTAACTAAGCTTAGTAAATTGGAGTTCATTTTCTTATAAACAAAATATTAGATCTATTAATTAATACTTTTATTAATTTTTTCAAAAATAAAAATAAAACAATTGAATTGACTCTATAGCTATGAAAGAAAAATGCAACTAGCTTTACAATATATATATATATATATTATGCTGGTATATTATCAAATATATATTTTTTACTTCCTATTCATTAGTGTTTATATAAAAATAATAACTAAAATTTCTATCAATGAATAAATAACAATTTAAAATTTATATAAGAAAATATTATTTTGACATCATAAAAATAATTACTCCTTATAAGTGATAATAGTTGAAGCGATAAGTGATACTCTAGTAAAATATTACTAAAAGTATGAAGATTTGAAAAATTATTATTTGGATGAAATTTGATATTAGATTTAAGAAAACACAAAGTAAAATCACGCAGATTTTAGGTGTAAAGAAGAAAAACACTTTCATGAAAGAACGAGAACTTAAAACTTGACTATATAAAACTATAAATTATCATTAAGTAGGAGAAAGTGATATGGAGAAACTTAGAATTTAAGTAAGAGAAAAACTGTGGAAGGGTAAGAAAAGAGAAACAACAACATGAACTGAAAAATGACAATAAAAAATAGAAAAAGATAAACGAAGAGGATGAAAATACGAGAAAGACGAAATAAAAAATGTAAAAAGGCAAAGAGGAAGAATATGAAATATAAAAACTTAATATATTAGAAAACTAATTTCTTTTGTCATTTTGAGTGACAATAATCATACCCATTTACACTATCATCTAATCTCTAAATTAGATGTAAAGATAAAAAAAAATAAATTAAATTATTTTACTTTTCAAGTATATGTTAAATAATTTACATTTATGAATTCCTAAAAATAGAAAAAAAAGGTATTATCACCTAAAGTATAACTATGTTACCTCACTCCCTTTCTTATTTCTTATATTTCGTTTTAATTTTTTTATCAAATAAATATACAAAAATAAAATGGTTATATTTTGTTTAAAATAAAAATGAACACTAGATATTAAAGTTATATGTGATATATGTAACTAGAAAAATTGTATGGTATTTTGTTTTGTTATATAACTATTAAATTAACTCATGAACTATTACATAAATTTCAAATCAAATATTCTATTAAATCAAATTATTAACATATATATATATATATCAATCTTTTAAAGTCTGTTTTTGTAAATTATTGTAATATTTAAAAATATATATTAAAGTTTACATTTTGATTTTAGAATGTTAAAGGATTTAGATTATTATAAAAGTAGATAATAAATTGTAAAAAGAATCATGATTAAAAACTCAAAATAACAATAGATAGTTAAGTTTAATGATTATATTAAAAATAACATATACATTACGAAATTTGAAAAAGTTAGAGAAAACATTTTAATCTAATAAACTAATCGTATACATTCATGTGTAAAATGTGAACTACCACATTGATAAAATGTGAAGTACCATGTTGGTGGATAATATGTGATTTATAGAGATAATGTTATGAACTTTAAGGATACGTTTATAATTTTTGTATCTTTAGGGATTAGGTTAAAAAACCAAACTTGTAGAACTTTATTGTAAAAACAGAGAAGACATGAATTGAAAGAGGAACAGTGCAACTTTGAAGGAGTTGCAGTTACACTGTTTGATGTTTTCCTGTGTGATTCTCAGAAGAATTCATGCAACTCCTCACACACTCACCTCCTTCTTCATCTTCCGCACAAGATCGTTGACCCACATACCATCGTCGTGTTCATCTTCATCATGTGTGGAGTCCACAGTAAAACAAGTGTGCTCACTGGTATACGATTCTTACGAAGACCACCATACCCACACGAGATCCTCCCCTCTGCACCTCGACGTCGATCCCAATTCCCTAACTCACGACCAAGTTGTCACAATCGTCGCTTCGCTCGCCTCCGACGCCGGTTCAGTGGTGGCCCACCGATTCTTCAACTGGGTCATTGCCTCGTCCAAGTTCCGCCACTTCACGCGCCTCTACATTGCGTGCGCGACGTCTCTCATTGGAAACAGAAATTTTGAGATGGCCCATGACGTGTTGCAATGTATGGTGAAGAGTTTTGCTGAAATCGGGAGGGTCAAAGAGGCTGTGGAAATGGTCATCGAAATGCACAACCAGGGATTGGTTCCCAGTACGAAAACGCTGAACTTGGTCGTTAGGATTGTGATAAAGACGGGTTTGGTTGAGTATGCAGAGAACGTGTTTGATGAAATGTGCGTGAGAGGGGTGCAGCCGAATTGTCTTAGTTACAGGGTCATGGTTGTTGGTTATTGTAGAATGGGTAATGTTTTGGAGGCGGATAGGTGGTTGAGAGCCATGATTGAGAGAGGGTTTGTAGTTGACAGTGCGACGTTTACGTTGGTAGTGAGGGAGTTCTGTGAGAAGGGTTTTGTGACCAGGGCGTTGTGGTATTTTCGTAGGTTGAGTGAGATGGGTTTGAGGCCTAATTTGATTAATTTCACATGTATGATTGACGGGTTGTGCAAGAGGGGTAGCGTGAAACAGGCGTTTGAGATGTTGGAGGAGATGGTTGGGAAAGGTTGGAAGCCGAATGTGTACACGCATACAACTTTGATTAATGGCCTGTGCAAGAAGGGTTGGACTGAGAAGGCGTTTAGGTTGTTTCTCAAGCTTGTTCGAAGTGAGAATCATAAGCCGAATGTGCTTACTTATACTGCCATGATTAGTGGGTATTGCAGGGAAGGGAAAATTAATCGGGCCGAGATGCTGCTGGGCCGGATGAAGGAGCAGGGATTGGCGCCAAACACAAACACATACACGACTCTTGTTGATGGGCACTGCAAAGCGGGGAATTTTGAAAGGGCGTATGAGTTGATGAATGTGATGAGTGAGGAAGGTTTTAGTCCCAACGTGTGTACGTACAACGCCGTTATTGATGGACTTTGTAAAAAGGGAAGGGTGCAAGAGGCTTGCAATGTGCTTAAGAGTGGGTTTCGTAATGGGTTGGAAGCTGATAAAGTTACTTATACTATTCTCATTTCTGAACATTGCAAACAGGGGGAAATTAAGCAAGCGTTGGTGCTGTTCAATAAGATGGTCAAGAGCGGTATTCAACCTGACATTCATTCGTACACTACGTTGATTGCAGTATTTTGTAGGGAAAAAAGAATGAAAGAAAGTGAGATGTTTTTTGAAGAAGCTTTGAGATTTGGACTTGTTCCTACAAATCAAACTTATACGTCAATGATATGTGGTTACTGTAAAGAAGGCGATTTGAGTTTGGCTTTTAAGTTTTTCCATAGGATGAGTGACCATGGTTGTGCTCCGGATGCTATTACTTATGGTGCTCTTATAAGTGGACTGTACAAACAGTCAAAGTTGGAAGAGGCTCGTGGATTGTATGATGCCATGATAGAGAAGGGACTTACTCCATGTGAAGTTACTCGAGTAACTTTGGCTTATGAATATTGTAAGATAGAGGACAGTTGCTCTGCTATGGTTATTCTTGAAAGGCTGGAAAAGAAACCCTGGATCCGGACAGTTAACACTGTGGTAAGGAAGCTAAGTAGCGAGAAGAAAGTGGGAATGGCAGCCCTGTTCTTTCACAAGTTACTAGACTTGGATCCTCATGTCAATCGTGTAACATTAGCAGCATTCATGACTGCATGCTACGAAAGCAGTAATTATGCTCTTGTTTCTGATTTGTCTTCGAGAATATACAAGGAAAACCATTTAGCAATCAAAGTGACTAAATAGCACATTTATGATGTCTTTGAAGCTTTGTAAGCCTGGTTACATCTGGATCAATAACTCGTTGGATTTTGATGAAGTATTTGGGAAGTATACTTGCTGGAGATGTGAGATTTGTGGCATCTATATGCTGCTATCTGCATTAGATTACCGTGTTATTATGAACATCTGGAGTCATGAAGGGCCCCAATTATGTAATTCGCCAGGTAACACCTTACATTTACCTCTAGAGAGTTTGAAATCTGCAGACCTTCATTTCAAAATTAAGGTTTATTTATTTTTTTCATTCCCTTGTAGTTTGTCATTTGGTTTTCCATTCCTTTTCTTCTTGTTTTTGCTTAAGTGGAGCAAGAACAACAGATAGAGCAGCAAAATTAAGTTTGTACATGTCTTTCTTTTGATAATGATGAAGATTATAATTACCTACATCCTGCATAATGTGGAAACTCTTCTTGGCTAGTCAACTGTGCATCTGTTCTTTATTTTAGGGAAATGGATTTCTCAATTGGATTATCGGAAAATGGCGACCTCTTGCAGCTTGCTTGAGTGGTGGCACCAAAGACCTCTCACTTTCTATTTATAAGATCATATTTCGTTCAACTCCACCGCAGGTTTGCCAATTCAGAAACAATTCTTTGCTAAAATTGATTTAATCATAGAGAAAACTTGTTCTACAGCAACATATACAGCTGCTAAAAGATGGAGAGTTATCATGCCATGATTGTTATGATGATCTTTGCCTGCTAAATTCAAAGGTAATCTGATACTGTACCACAATTGATGATAGCTCATTAGAACTCAGTTGCATGCTGGTGTTGTGCCATTGTCAAGAGTCTCAAGACAACACACCATTTACTGCTGACAGGTATATAACATGCAAAGATGTTAAGTAAAGTGCTAGCTGATTTGTTCAGGTAAAGGATGATGTTGCTGATCTCCCGTGACGTCAAATGTGAAGAGTAAGCATATGATTGTATTGTATCATGTCTATTTTACATGCACCCTTTTTTCCCTGTATTTTTCTCTCAATTGTTTGTATTGTACCACTGCCTTTACAGTGTTTACAACCTTCATTCAGGATTGCTGTTCTTTTATTTATTTTTTACTTTTCTGCTTCTGTTTGTGCTAACATACAAAACATTGTATCTTTACGTTTTGGTGAACTAATTTTTATTCAACAAAGAAGAAAATAACCAAGAAGAGGAAGAAAAACCCAAATTTTCTTTAAGCTGGAGTTGTGTCCATTCTTGCCACGAGTCCAGGATATACAAAGATGGGCAAGAGTGATGATTGAAATTGTTAAAGATATTATTTATCAGATATCTTTTTAATAATTTCTTTTAGTATCATTCCTGGTCTCTTTACCTCTTTTTTTATAGTTAAAAACATATCTTTTTAAGCACATGTTCAAAACTCAAACTACCTTATCTGTTTTTTCTTCTCAATAGATGTAACACCAACATATCCTATGCAATCCTTCCATTTTTTTTTTTTTAATTTTTACATTGTCATACATCTAGCTTAATATAACAATGCCATAAAACTTTATTGTGAGTTTGGTAAGGTCAAATAGTCCTTAATGTCTCTCTAGTTTAAGTGTCCAACTTGTATTCTATGCGTGACATCATTAGTTTCTCCATCATTTTGTATTATTAGTCAATGATACTTAAAACGTAGAACCCTATAATATAGGACCCTCACCCCCAATTTTTTTATTACTTCTAATTTTTTGTCTCTTATTTCTTGCTAATTGCAATGCTTATGCTCTCTTGTTTCTATATTAGCAGAAGTCCTTCGATTCCAAAAGCCCGTGAGTGATCGATGTTAACACAATCGTTAAATAAATAAAAGGGTGCAAGTTTAGGATAATTACTTTTCTTAACGTGCAAGCTCCACACTCAGTTTGAAAAAGGCTCTCACCCTCATATTTTAAATAAATACATATTCTATACGTTAACTTGGAAAATTTTAGCAAAGTCAGTAGTCCCTTTTCGAAATATCCGTGTTAATAATTTTTTATAAGCCTCGCTCTATATTGAGTATTTGATAGATTAGTTAAACTTCAGTAAATTGAAGTTGTTAAGTAAGCAAGAGTAGCCGAAACAACAAAATAATTAATTATGTAATAAAACAAAAATTTCATTTAACAATGGCAGATTATAATAGATGGGAAGATGGTACATGTTGTAAATAACAGAAAACATATAACTAAATAATAATTACTATTAAGGGACCGACAAAGGAGGTAGAAACTTTTGAAATTTGGTTGATTTATGGAAGTATTCCCAACTCAATCTCACAAATAAAAAAGATGCATCACATAAATAATGGTTGTGTTTTAATTTTATTTTGTCAGGGTGAGTATGTATATAATTCTGACAAAAAAAATCACTTCATAACAAAAAAGTAATAAAGTTTACCATATTAATACCTTTATCAGCTGTCAATATTTTCTACTTATCTTACACTTTTGGAGTTTGTCATTTGGTTAGATGTAGGATGTCAATTGGTATAAAGAGAATTCTGAGAATGGAGGTGACACCTCTTGAAATGTCATGTGTAGGAAGCTCTTTGTTGATCAAAGGCCAATTTCAGAATTCAATGTACAAATTCCTTCCTCTTGCATACTTACCAAAGACAGTTTCATTAAATCCCACAATCCCTTGTTTTGAAATTTTAATTACTTTACTTGCATATTTATCAAAATATTTTTTATTAATTTTTGTCAACTAAAAACCAAATTTATATGAAACCTTGAAGAAACATTGCACATGATATGAAACAAGAAATACGTTCTTGGGTTCAAGAATAAGCACATGCATATGATATTGATAATTTTATTTTTGAATATATATATATACACACTAATATTTAATCTTATTAAAAATAGTTGGAATCCTGACACCTTTTTTCCCTCTTCCGATCTAAAAGTAAGTTTACATTCATTTCACCTAGTCTATTATCTAACTTCTCACAATCGAAAATAAAGTTTAAAATTTGTAATTATAGTTTTGATAAGTGCAACAAGGATGGACCTATGCTTTCCTAAATGTAGGAAACACACTAGTATAGATATAGTATCAGAGTTTATTCATAGAAGTGTTGTTAAGTCCACGTGAAGATTAAAGACACTGGAAGTGAATTACATTATAGGCTTATATATAGGAGTGTGGAATAGAATTGAAATTGATATTAATAACTTGACTATTTTAGTTTCGATCATTTAATAAGATTCATTCACTTTTCAATACTGATTATTTTAAATCTTTCATATTTAAGAATTTTTAGGAGGTGAATAATGCATAATCATTATTTTCTCAAAGAGAGTTTATTTTACCCTTTGTCTAACTCAATATTTCTTCCTCAGTTTACTATAACCGAAAGCACATGACTTGTTTTTGGTATTTACAAACCAATTGTTTACCTTAGTATTTTGAAAATTATTATTTATGTTTATAAATATTAAGAAACAGTAACCTAATAACAGTTTTTTTCTTGGCTGAGAACCTGATCGATTTTATTATTGCCGCGTTGCCTATATTTTCTCGACAACAAGAGGAATCAAATCTTGTGTGCAGATTGTGAAGTGCATAACCAATAAATAAATTAATGGAGCTTCAAAGTTGAATAGAAAAATGAAAGGGTATTTTCACGTGTTATTAGTATAATAGTATAATAATTATTGATCACATCTTTATGGGACAAAGCAATGACATTTTAAACTCCCCAACACCACTCATACCCTTTCTGACACTTTTCTAACAGGGAATCCATTCAAATCAGAGTTTGTTTATATAAAATTAATTACAAATTAGCTCACCAATCTACACGTATTCTCAAATGCATAGTCATCATTTATAGGCTCTGAATATATAACAAAATGGTTACACGCGGATGCATAAATTTCGAGGTTATTGTTAAATAAAAATACTTCCTTATGATAATTTTCATTTATCTCATATCTTTAAGTTCATATGTAGAGTGTATTTTATACTTTGGCTTGTTGTTCCAAATATGCATGGTGTTGAGCTAAAGTTTGTTGATTGAGAAAGAACTTGAGCCTTAAACTATGCCAGTGTATGTGTTTATACATAGCAATTGTTTCTATTTATGGAATCCCATCACCCTACAATTTTGGATTGCTATTGATCACTATAACTTAAAAGAAAAAAGGAATTATGTTAAGGAATAGTATATATGTGTGTTGTATGAAACACATGAAGAGTCAGAGAATATTCTTTTTTTTTCTTGTACTAAAACTATCTAAATATGGCAAACTTTATGGATTGAAGTTTTATAACACATCATAATAGAACAAAAGAATATTTCTTACAATGTGAACTGGTAGACAGAAGTAAAGACAAAATAACGAGTAAAAATGCATGTGAGTAGAAATAATATGGACAATATAACAACATAGAACTAATATGATTTTGAGAAATCAAACATTAGACATAGAGAAAGTTTTTGTCCTGACACAACTTAAGACTTGATTTTAAATAACAAATACGTATAATAAAATAAAAGTTTGAATCGGACTAATTGCTTAAATTGTTGAGAATATTATATAGAATTCTCAAGACAAATTAGAATGGGAAGGAGAATATATGTAACCAAATGTGTTTAAATAAATAGAAAGTATTGGATAAATTTCTAAGGTGTTTTTAGTCCAAGAAGTAAAATAGTTCATTTGTACGCATCATAATGTATATTTTGTTGTTTTGATTATTGTACATATGATGTACCCTGTTCTGGAAAACCTAGAACATTTTTTATATATGCATATATCTACCATACGTGATTTTATATATGTCAAGACAAAAATCACAAGTATGTCCTAGAAATACCAATTAATACCTTGGAATATGGAAATTTTGTGAACTCGTGGTGCAGGTTGTAATACTGGGTCAGACTATACCTCGTAAGTGTATTCCATATGCCACAAAATTTATAAAAAGGTACAACAACATAGGTTCACAAGTGTAAAGCCAAAAGAAAATGGAAAAAAATAAATAAATATAAGATATGAAATTTAAGTCTTGGCATAGGGGACTCTCTTGTTTCATATAAAAATAGAGTGAATATATCGTACATATATTATAGGATATTGTATATACTCTATTTTATATCCTAAATAAGTTGAAGCACCCTAATTATTTCATATATTTTATAAATTTTTTATTAAAAAAATCTGTAAATGAGGAGTTATTTCGTCCAACCTTCCTTTAAAGATTGTTTTCATGAAATTTCGTACGTTGCTCTACGTGCCATTTATGGATTTTTCTCAATAAACTAATCGCAAGGCCACCATGTGATGATTATTATTATTACTTTTTTTTTTATATACATAAAATCCCCAAGTGAGTGGGAATTTTAGTATATATTGTTTCACGCCAAAAAAATAACAAACCTTTAGTTTCTTTTGGCATGTGTCGTTATTATATATAGATAAAGATACCTTATAAATTACTTTTAGGTTAATAAAAAAAAAGTGTAGTATGAACTATGCAAAAGAAAATATCAATCTAGATTTGAATGTAAAATAATACAAATAACACTCCTATAATTTAATCTATTTTTTTATAAAAAATGGTTCAATCCCTCTACTCAATAAATGATAAAAGTATATTAGTTCAGCATAAAATGTGATTGATAAATCACTAAATTATAACTGCACCTTAGATAGGCAATAATCTATTTTAAAAATAAATCAGCCTAACTAGCAACGAGAAGTCATGTGGTTAAAAGTTATTTGTTGAAGTATAGATTGAAGGTAATTTAATTAATTTAGTATTTATTTTGGTATATTTTTGGAGTTTTGAAATATATAAAAAAAAGAGTTTATCGAATGAATCACATTTGCATATGTCAAAAGTTTATTAAAAAGAGGGACTGGTAGAAAGTTCATAAATGGACAATTATAAGCTCAATTAATTTTTTTTGAAGAGTTGTACATTTATGTATCTATAAGATTATTTAATGTTTTTAATGAACTGGATTCAAATTACATTAGTGCAAGTTATATTATTAAAAGTGATTATTTAATCTCAAATCCTATACTATATATAGTTATAATTGATGCTTAAGTTGGTAAGAAAATATACTCTCTCTCTCTCTCTCTCTCTATATATATATATATATATATATATATTTATTTATTGACTGCAACACCTGACAGAAAACTGGCCGGATAAGTATGAGATTTAACATTATAAATCAACAAATCCATGCCCCCAACAACCTTTAAAATAACCTTAAAGTAGTTATAATTAAAAAATGAACTGTGTTTGAATAAATACAATACTTTCAACGGATATGCTACCATCGTATTTTAAAATAAAAAGCGAAAGGTTCGATGCGAAATTGTGCCCTCTTCTCCTATTTTGGGGGGAAACTAGCAAAGCTAGGTCAAGTGCTCAATATTAGTTTATGTTTTATTAACTTTATATCACATCATAAATTAAGAAATGGGGACATACTATACTTAAAATAGATTTTCCTAGCATGAATATTGTTTGTATTGTAACTTACTTAAAATAAAAAAAATAGTAAGGGATAGACTAAACTTAATGGGTGTTGGGTTTTCATTTTCCGGAGAAAGGACTCTGATTTTAGTCCTCTCTCTATATGTGTATTAAAGAATAAAGTTTTGAAAAAAGAGTTTGGAGCTTCAATGCATTGTCCATCTTCTTATATTCTCTAATTTATGGATTTTATTTTCATTTTACTATGTGTTTATTGATTTCATTTGGTTAGGATGAGTAATCCCTTTTAGATATGAAATATGGAGATTTAAGTCCATATTTGAAGTAATCTATTTTTTAATCCTCTTTTTAATGCGTTTTCTTTCATTGATATCCATTTAAATGTCCTCATGTTTTTATAATACAAAGGATGTTGGGTATATGTGTGACTATAGCTATGGTTTTTGTTCAGAGAAAAAAAGTTATCCACTAATTAATTGAGTTTTGCCTAAGTAATTGGTTAGCATTCGGCGTTTGATTATAAGATCTATGAATTATTATGTCTTGATACCCACTCCATGTATCAATTCATACTAGTATCATTTTAATTGGATTATCTACGCTAATCATGTTTAGAAAGGTATATCAGCAAGCGAAACATTTCAAAGTGTTTTAACAAATTAAAATTGTGGCATGCTAGGATACTCTTAATCAATTGATCAAAAATGTATTTTAATTAGTTATACTTTCAAAATATAACTTTAATCTATTTATACTTTTTTCTCAATAACAAAAAATAAAATAAATAAAAGGAATATTTAGGATGCTACTTTTACATACCTAAAATTATACAAGCTAAGATTAACAGTGTGCCTATACAAACAAAAGATAATATGACAAAATTATAAAATATACACAAGTTCCAAAAGATGACAGAAGAATAACATTATTCCCTCCTTGTGGCCCTACTATTCATACCTCTTTTAGAGTATAGTATTGTAACAATTCCCTACACCTACTACTCACACAACATGAACCAAACCTTGAATGTACATAATGACAACATCAAAAGCCTTTAATGAGTAAAAATCTATTAGGTTGAAAGTAGGAACGAATGCAAGAACTAGGGTTCCTCTTTGTTCTTATGCAAAGATAGGAGAGATTAGGAGTGGCTTCTTATTAAAATGGTTTAGGTTTAACAACAAAAGTACATTCCTAAGCCAATCTGCAAACACATTTGTTCAAAATTTAGAAGATTTTATTGACTATAGTTAAATGGAACTGATATAGATGTTGACGTGGCTGCTACTGATGTTGCTGATGTGGCCGATGTGGCCGACGTTTCTGATATGGCTGTTGGTGGGTTACGCCAGGAAAACGCAAGAAAAGGTCAAGCTCCAAATTAGTGGGTTTTGTTTGTGGCTGAGAAGTGGGAAGAAGCATTATCTTAGCATTATCTTTAGATAGTTGTTTGTTATTCTGTTTGGGTTGGTTATTCTCCCCATGTTGCATTTCAATTAACTTAGTATAAGTAGCATATC
>Ga0099825_1007601_pt1 | contig 13141 bp, 7 predicted proteins | sample SiratroredBW_FD_76838 | JGI IMG/M metagenome (GOLD analysis project Ga0099825, IMG submission 76838) | Root nodule microbial communities of legume samples collected from California, USA - Siratro red BW | ecosystem: Host-associated > Plants > Roots > Nodule | place: USA: California | collected... | reverse complement strand
TAAAAAAAAAATATATAAAATTTTATAAAAAAAAAATAGATATATATATATATATATATATAAATAAAATATATATATATATATATATATATATATATATATATATATTAAAAAACATATACAATAAATAGTCAGTCCATTAATATAAATATATTTTAATTTTAGTATAATAAAAAATTATATACGTAATAAAAAAATTAATTTCATTAATTTTATTTAAACTATATATTATTAAGATAATTGAACAAATAATTAATCTTTAGTAATTATTAAGTGTGTATATTAAAGAAAATATTAATGTTAACATACATTTAAATACTTTATTTATAAATTGAAAATTCTTAATAACTTTTAGTAATATTTTGTTAATTATATATTACTATTAATTTTTATTTGATAAATATATTTAAAAATTACTTAAAAAATAAATATATATTAAATTATGTTAAATATTAATAGATATCAAACACATACAAGCACACATAGACACACATACAAACATAGATATACAGACACGCGTACACAAATAGACATGTACACACATGCGTGTGCGCACATGTTTGAGGGGTCACTCACATACTTATACACATAAATGCATACACATGATTTGAGGAGTTGTTCATTATTAAAGAAGTCTATTCTGTAAATAGTTCAATAAAGAGAAGCATGTATAATTTAGTGTAAGAATGTGATATGTACTCTTTTGTGTAGAATAAGACGGATATGAAGAGTATAATAGATTTATAATTATGTTAATATATAGAGATGGAGTAAATTTACAAATCTTACTTGTCATATCATTCTAGCATATGATATTCTATTATGTTCAAAATAAAATTTTAGAAAAAAATAATATTAATCATTAAAATTATTATTGTGATTTAAAAACTCACAGATAACAATTTATCGTCTAATATAAATTTTTATTATTTATTAATATTTAGACTAACAAAATTTCTTTCAAATCTAGAAATAATACTCATCGGACAAAACGTGAGCATCGTCTAATCCTAATCTTTTTAAAAAAGAAAACATGGAATTTTCAATCTAATGTGGGCAAAAAAATTTATTTTGTAATAGTTTTTGTTTGAATAACCTATTTGAAATACACACGGTTAATGCTTTCGTAATATACAAATGATTTAAGTTGTGAACTTGCTCTGATGAAGAGATAAGATACTTGAATGGGTTTAATGTTGGAGATCTCACATCGATTAGAGATGAGGTCTTTCAATAGTTTATAAATGAGTGTAAACCTCACCTTATGAGCCAATTTTGTAAGGTTGAGTTAGGCTTAAAGTCCACTTTTGATATTCAATAGATTCATGATTTTATATCTCGAACAATCTTATTTGAAGAACAACTGAAAGACTTCTTTACTATACAATTTATGTGTCTCGTATATTTGGATAAGTAGTAAACGCTTTGCTATCTATCACTTAATTTGGATGTCACACCTTGGGGATATTTCAATGAGGATATGTATTTGTTGTTACCTTTCACATCAGAGTTTTCAATTTTTCCCTTGAAATTTCCTTTTATAATTGACTACAAATGTGTAATACAAAATCATTGATCAACTCGAGATAAAAGTTCTTATATGACTGACAACAAACCCTAGCAAATTGAATATATATATAAGTCAAATGCAAAACATATAAAATAAACATACACAAGTTAGATACAATACATACCTTTTGTTAGTCAAAGATGATTTGTTTGAGACTCACACTATTGCACCATCCATATTTTTATTTAAATGTTGCAAAAACCATGACCGTGAGTCCTTGTTCTCAACCTCAACTAAAATATATGCCAATGGTAACATGTGATCATTTCGACTTTCCAACAATTATTAAAAGTTCACCTCCATAATAACCTTTAAAGAAACACCCATATAAACCAATGATGAACCTATATGCTAAAAAATTATCCTCAAAAACTTTTAAACATACATAAATCCTGTTGAAGATTGTGACTCCATTAATTTGTTCAACTTTTACTTTTATTGTGAACCTAAGGTTTGCTCTCGCTGGCTCATAGACGTAATCATAAATTCTTTTGTATTGCTGCTAAATGAATCTTGCACATGGCTTGATGTCATTTTCATTATCTTTTATGTCTTTGACTTTATAATACATGTGCTTCATTCTGTGACAACTTTATTAGTATGCCAGAAATTTCATCTTTGAATTTTGACTAATATAAGACTCCAACTTCTCACTTAACCATTTAGTACTCGATAAATATAATTTGAATTCTTTATTAGGAGTATGAACTTTTTTAATTGCCAACAATTGGTTGATGGTAAATGCTCACAATGCCTAAACCACTCACACTTTTCTTATGTCCCATTATATCTAACCCTAACTCTCGTCTTATCATTTTTCACAATTTTAAGCAAAATTTTCAGATTTCTTCCAAAAATAGACAACATATATTTTTATTACATCTTTAAATTGTTCATTATTAGTAAAAATTATCAAATTGTAAAGTTTTTAAGAATTGTAAAGTTACCAAATCTACCACTATTTCGTGCCCATCATCTTCTTCCTCACTCTTTACCTCACTCTTACTTAATATCTAACAATCCTTTATCATGAAACATATGTTATCAGTTGGGTTATCATCATCACTCAATAATTGCAAATCATCTTCAGAATTTATCTTTCACGGATATTTCTCTTGTCACTATACTTCTTTTCCTATTTCTCTTCAAAGTACAACTAACCCCACACACATCTTCATCAGATACCATACCAATTTCAGTATTTCCTTCACATAATCCTTCATTTCTTTCATCGTCAACATTACGTTTAACTTCCACATCCACAAGTTCTTAAAGTCCTTAACCAAGAAGAATATTCTAAAATGTTATCAACTTCCTCTACATCCCAACTTTTAGAATCCTTCATATAAATCCTCTCAATTTGACTCTTATCATCATTCATAATATCAAACTCATATCGACCACATCACCATTCCCAACCTTAGTTTCAGCTTGCTCAAATGATTATTACAATCAGTCCTGACCTACAGTTAGAGTCAGAGTTAACCTTATTATCAATCTTAATTTGACCTTATTATCAATCTTAATTTGATTACCACATTGAGCTTTAACATCTTCTCTTATTTCCCTCCTCCACCTCACTTTTATCAACATCTTCTCTTATTTCCCTCCTTCACCTTACTTTTACCAATATTATCATTTTTAGCCTCATTCTCAACCTTATATTCCAAAAAATTATCAACAATCTAAGATTTTTACACAGTATGTATTATAAAAAAAATGGTTTTTCCTTCTCCACTTTAGTCTCACCAAGGTTACCATTCTTAACCTTATTCTCAACCTTATATTCCAAAAGATTATTAATAATTTAAAATTCATAGAAAATACAAGAATATCCTTCATTACATCACATTAGAATATTGACGTATTAATAATTAATAATAATTATTATTATTATTGAAAAATATATTTAAGTTATATTCTTACCATATTAACCATATTAGTTACACTATTATTAATATTAGAAAATATATTTAATTTATTAAAAAATATAAGTTTCCAACACACGACACCCATCACATAAATACCCACATAAATACCAAAATTACTGTATACTTCATTTCCTTAAAATAACTAAAATAACTTCTGAGAGAAACACAAAATGGAGAGGATATCAACATCAAGATGAATACCCATTAAAATAATTTTCTAAGACATTTCTATTTCTTTTATTCGTTTTAATTTTTCTTTGGAGTAAGATTATTTCATTCTTTGAGGTGGAGAATGTATCATCCTAAGTATTCCAATGTTAAAAAACAAAATCGTTGTTTCAACGTATTTTAGCTTTTACAGTGGACAAAAGAAGTTTCTTTTGTTTAATTGAAACATATATTACAATTAAATATTTTTGCGTATATAAATTGTATTTTTAATTAAAATTCATAATTTTAAATATTTTCGGACATATAATTAGATTTCAGATATATTAAATTTCCATTTCAAAATTATTTTAATTATCTATAATTAGTTAAAATATATTCAAATTCAATTCAAAAATAATTTAAAGAAGATAACATACATAAAAAATAATCTAAAAACAGTTTTTAAGAAAAAATCCAGTACACTCTCCTTTTATAGTATATAGCTCATAACGCATAATGCACAATCTGACAAAATTATCATCTTTATCTTTTCCATGAATTTGATATGGGAAACCACGTCACCGTCATTATGCTTGCAACTTTATCATCCAAGATAAGAAGGCACCTAAGTGCATGTCCTAAGAATATATTAAGGTATACTCACTTCAAAATTTTGAGATTCCCATAATTCCTACTTGAAGTTGAGGCCCAAGTTCAATATATCTAAAAAACAAGAACATTTGATATACTTGAAATTTTATAAAAGAATCAATATACTAGATCACTATTACATGAGATGAAATGAAACTCTTTATGGACAAATGTTAAGGAACGGCATAGTCCTATAGTCCTATAGAACAACGATGAAATTCATAGTACTGACAGTGAAATAAACCTTAAGCTTTAACCCTCCAAGTACCATGTGGCTTCCATCATCAGGATACTTCTACTACCACTACTAAGTACTTCCTATCTATGTTTCAGCAGTGCCAGGCTGAAGCTGATATCAAATTTCTGTTCTTCCACCCCAACAACATGGCTCCATCCTTCTCCAACAGAGTATAATGTTCTGAATAACACTTCAGAAGGATTCCTATGACAGAATTCACATAAGAGCTCAAAGGACACTGAGTGAAGCCAGCCATTGTTAACCTGGATTTCCACTTCCCCAATAGTTCATGTCTCTCAACCCTTTCCTTGCCTTCACAAGCAATAATATTCACTATATCCCTGGCCAGACAATGTTGTTCCACATTGATCCTCTCCTTGCTATCTCTTGGGAGGAGGCTGGCATCAATAGACTCAAAGATTGCCAAGTAGTAATCCAAGGTTTCAATAAACCTGTTGAAGAAAGGGGTTGTGTTGGTGTTTGATTCCTGCTCCACCAGTGTGGTCACCTTGGGAGAAAGTGACTTCACCAATCTCAGTAGTCCATCTCTTGGATTACTCACATGAACACTCTCATCAGCTGTGTGATGGAGCTGCAAGGGGAAGTTCACAGCCAAGGCCTCTCCAGGCCTGATATCTAGCATTTCCCTTGTCACTTCCGGAGCAAAAACAGGCACTCCATGAAACTCAACATTGATGCCAAATTTCTCAGACATCAAGGCCAATCTTTTCCCAACAATCTCTAATCCGTCGCCACGTGCATATTTAGAAACAGGATCATCAATCCCCGTGATCCGAACATGGGGAGCACCACCAGGTCTTGCTGCAAGGGCTTGAAGAAGAGTCATCCATTGAGATCCCTGAGCTATTTGGAAGTCTATGATGTGTATGCGATCCTCGTTTCTGCAGGCTTCCGCAATGGCTCCATTGGCAGCCATGTAACCAAACTTTAAGTAGGGGCAAATCTCAAACAGAAGTTGCATGTAAGAGAGTAATTCTTCACCTTCAGGCTCTCTGCACCTAAGGGCATGATAGATGCTCTTCCCTGATGCTTCCTTCCTTGCAACAAGCCCTTCTACCATGTAAGCGCCAAGCCGCTGGATTGGCTCCCCATTGATGGACACAGCATCTCTAGCCTTTCCTACCAATTGATCAAAATCTTTCACGTTGTTTTCATGAAGGGCTTTGGCACATGCAATCAGCAATTGCTTCAAATCGTTTGGTGGGAAAGCTTGTAGTGATGGTTCCTCCATCAACTTTTGCCGTTTCTCTACATGCACAACTTCACTTGACAGCCTGCTGCTGGGAACATATGATGGCTGAGCATATTGTGATCCATGGTTCTCATGCCTCCAGGATCTGTTTCTCTGGCCAGATGCCATTGGTCTGCTGCTCTCAGACAATGTATTTGGTGTGGTAACTTGATCATCATCAGGGGCCATCAGAGCAGTTTCTAGCTCCAGCAAAGCGTGATGGATTTTCTGATTAGAATTCACATTCTGTGGAAGAGAATTCCTAGCAGAATATAGTGGGAAATTATCTATGAAGTCCACAGATGAGATTGATCCATACATATAGGGGTTGGTTTCCAGTGAAGAGTTACAAGAGGGGCTGACACCAGAGAGGATTTCTCCGGGGCTGTATTGCTCCTGGTTGTCACTCAATGCAGAAAGGGTGTCAGAATCAAAATAAGTGGAAAAGGGTGAATTAGGTGACTTTCCAGTGTCATATTTCAAGGATCCAAGCAGTCTGTTGGGTAGGGATGGAACAGTGGGAAAAGAGGGCATGTAAGGTAATCCTGCACTTGCAACACCAAAACTGAAAAGCTGTTGTGAATCCATCCTACGATGATGGCATCAGCTGATTTATGTGACGAGGAGATTTAATAATTTGAGTAGCAAATCAGAAAAACATCAGCTTCTTAATACTTTGCTTCAGAGTTGAAGACCAACAGTTTCAATAAAAGAATATAAGCCTGCAAAGACAAGATAGAAAGGCACCAATGAGAATTTTAATTATAGATTAAACAAAATTCATTGTACCACTCATCTAGCTTAACTGCAATTTCTAGAGAAGAGAAAGACATGCTCACACAAGAATAAAGAAACTGGCCAAACACTAGAAAATTTATGCTACTGAAGTTTGAATAATTAAATTCATAACTCTTTTACCCCCCACTAGAGGTAATCGATGTTATGCCTGGAAAGCGTTAAGTGTGGTTGGGTTTTCAGTCATACATATAGGAAAGAGAAAAATGATCATACACGAACATACAACACTCAAAAACAAAAACAAGAGATTTAAGCTTGTTGGTATTTAACATGGAAAACTACTAAAGCATCTGAACTGGGAATAGTACTATTGCACAAGTTTATTAAAAAATCAAAAGGAAGCAATTTCAACAGGCCTCCCATGTGATTTATAAAAGGTTCCTTCTTATTAGATACAAAGCTGCAAGTGAAAGTTCTGTGATGATTACATGCCCAAATCATTAAAATCGAAGCAAACCTCTATGAAATTAATACCACTATGAAATTAATACCATCTGTATTTGTTCTTTCCAGTTGCTATTTGCTATGGATAGATACAGCATATAAAATAAAATGATTTCTACCTATGACAGCAAAAATTGTTCCAAACCCAGGAATCATTCACCTAATTCAAACCCCTCCAATCACTCACATCACATCAAAACCAAAACTTGATTAAATAAATAAATAGTTTAATATCAATGAAATTGTTGTTAAAAAAATCCATGATGTGATCTTTTCATTAAAAAAGAAAAAAAGCAATCCAATTAAAGAGAAGAAGCAAGACGCTGAAATCATGACCAGGAACAATAAAACGCTGAAACATTGAAAACCAACACAAAGACGAATTATTTGTTTTCATTAAGAGAGGTACAACAGAAACATACACATATCAGGGGATGCGTAAGCTCGTTTTAGAAACAGAACACAAAACCATTTCACTGAGGAAAGTTAAAGAAATTACCTGAAAAGGGAAAAACTAAATTGAGCGTTATTGAGTGTCGGGAATTGGCGCAGCTTGGATGATGATGACGATGTTGTTGTTTTATTACCGACTGTGTTGTTGTGTGTTTTTTGGTTTGGATGAAGTTGGAGATGGGTGTCTGAATGTTTTATATAGAGAAGCGAGTGTTTGGCTAAGACCGAAGACTCGTACGGATAACAGCGCTGACGGTAACGGCGCTATGATCTCATCGTATCAGTGTTTACTCAAGGCGCGTATTTTAAACGGAGCCGACCACACGTTAGGGAATTGTAGTGGAACATTCCTGCTTTTCTACTCTCTTCTCTACGCGGGTCCTGCTTCCACTCTCTTTTCAACCCTCGCTAATTAATTAACTCATAAAATTATTCTACTATTTTCGAATTTAAGTTTACAGCATCATACATAAAAGGAAGAAAAATATTAATGATTTTATATTTACTATAAACACGATTAAAAGGATAATGAAGAAGAAAGACTTGGTCCATGGCTAGGAGCAAAGAGCATGAAGTAACGCATTAAACAATGATGAGTTCACACGCGCCACATGACTCATGGGTGACGTTGTATCACATTATTAAATTGCTTGTATTGTAATTCTGTGCGGTTACAAGAGAAAAGCGCGTGACGGAAATGCCTCCATACCCGTAACACTAATCTCACGCACTGTCACACATCTGTCGGGTTTCTGAAGCCTTGATTTGACTGCTAGAGTTACGTGGCAACCTCTCACGTGCTCTACAGACGGTTTTCTATGGTCGTGGACCGCATTGATATCCAATCACTGTCACACAAGTGTCGCTTTCTGAAACCTTGATTTGACTGCTAGACTTACGTGGCAAGCTCTCACGTGCTCCTTCCCATGGTTTTCTATGGTCGTGAACCGCATTAATATGCAATTCGAATTATCTGCTAAATCATGCTTATCGTCAGTCAAAACTAATTAGCCAGCTGCTAAACACACGCTTAATTTGATTTTCAGTTATAATAATCTTTTATATGTGTGAAATTAACCATTTGTGTATTAAAGACAGAGTAGTTGTAACAAACTAAAAAAAAGTTGGAATGAAAAGGATTTTCACAGTGTTTTTCTTTATCTTTATCATCAAAAGACAAAACCTTTTTATTTTTACTTAATTTTTTACAAGATGACGGCTTTGGCTGACCCATTCTATGCCTTTTGATTCTCATGTTTCACAAATCCACTGTTTTGGATAATGGCGGCTGATTTGGCACATGTGAAACCTTTTTGAAGTGTTATTTTTTTTATTAATGTTGACTCTAGTGATTTTTTATGCATGTTCGATACTATCAATCCATAAAATAGTTTCTGACAGATATTATAAAAATTTACTCTGAGTGAATAAAAACCAAATGCAAATAAATCATCCTATAAGAGCAGTAATCTGTGTAGAATTTAGCTTCATATCACTTGAAAGACTTCTTTAGATCATTTGCAAGTATCAAATGGCTTAGCATTTAAATTGTGAAGAAAAACAAGCGAAGACATTTGGCATTTAATATTGTAGTGTAAACACAACTTTAATTAATGATTGTCGTTCAAAGGAAGAACCATGGCATCACACATAATTTAGCCCGTGAAGAAGAAAAATTCTATTTGTATAACATTTTTATAATTAGGTGAGTAGTTCGTGTGACAAATAGAAAGAGAAAAAAATCTGTGTAATAAAAATTATAAGATATTTCTAAAAAGAATAGAGAATTTACTCTTGTTAAATAGTTTTATGCATTTCAAAGTCATTATACAGATCTAATATGATTGGTTTAATATCAATATTTTACATATTTTGTTGATTATCTTATTGTCAAAATTACGTTAGTCCAAAATCATTGTTTCACATATATGAATAAAATTGGTTCTAAGTGTAACCAACTCTAAATAGAAATATGGCATTTTTATAATTAGTTAAGTGGATGGTAATTAATTAACAATATAATTTGTGTAAACTTTTAAATATTGTATTAATGTTTTCTCTAAATTGATGTGATTTTGTTTTTTATTTATATTTTATATTGGTTGATATAAACAATAATTTAACATTCTTCTTAAAGGATCTTAATTTACATTTTCATGCTTCACTTTATGTTTGTCATTTCAAATTTTATTCTCCATTTAGCTTTTCCTGTATGTATATCTTTTTCTCTAAAACTTCTTTCTATCCAAGTTGGTATCATGGTGTGGTGAGACATTATTGTCATTGTAGTAGCATGAGTCATCACTCCTAATGTATTACATGGTAACTTTGTTGCACCTCTACTTATCTCTCACAAAAATTTGTTTTAACATTATCATATTATATCTTGTCACTTATTGTTGGATCATATTATCAATCATGAATTCATTGTTGAGAAAGGTTAATAACACTTCATTTTTTTATATATTTTTAAATTTTTTTATGTATAAAGTAGGAAATTTTTTAATTAGTTTTTAGTGAAATTAGAATAAAATTAGGTTAAGATTAGAATATCATTACAATAACATTAGAATTAAGATTTACTTTTGATTTACATTAGTTTAAGCTAAATAATTAAAATTAACTTTAGTAAAATTAACGTTAGTATATATAAAATTATTATTGAAAATAAGATTCTAATAACATTAGAATTAGAATTAAAATTATATTATGTATACCAAATTAATATTTTTTTTGTTTTATTAGAAGTTTAAATTTATTTAATTAAATTTAATATTGAAATATGTGTATATATCTTTATTGATATTTTTATTATAATTTGATATTTCTGATTGTAATGTTTGACTCGTGATGAATATCTTTTAAGAGTTATGTGTAAAACTTTAGTTGTTTGGTGGTATATAGTGTATTTATTGAACTTTAATTTCCTCTTTGAGATTTGATATAAAGATTAATTATTTTACACCTCCAATCTTTCTTTTTTCTTTTAAAAAAAGATGCAATAATGTATGTGATGTCTTAGATAGTCTTCATTTTGACATAATATGTATGGGATTTATCTTAAGATACTTAGTTTTTTTATTGAGATTATTATAATCAGTCTTATTAATTGTTCATAAATTAACATAGTTACATATTAGTACAAATAGACGATGAGGAAGCTTTAATTATGATTATGTATTGGATGTGAACCATAGTCAATTATTGTTAATTATTGGAAACACATAATAAACTACTTTAAATATTCTGAAAACCTCATATTTTAGTTATATTTTGGTTTTATATACGATATTATAAAAGGAACTTATACATATTCCTTATTGCAGTTTTTTTTCTTCTATGATGAATCGTTGAGCATATACATAATTGAATAAATTCTTCACGAATTACCAAACTATTTTCTGCGTATTAGAAATTAAAATTTATGGTATTTATAATATTATGTCATTTAGACAATAAATTTTTATCTAGTTAATTTATTTTTCATTCATGACTATAGTTAGTTTACATATAAAATTATATGATTATTTTAATGTATTTAAGTACAATTTTAATGTACTTAAAGTAAATATTGATGTTTAAGTAAAATATTAATATTTCTTAAGTTTGATTAATATTAATTTCAACTTTTCACAATTGTTATTTATTTGCAATTGTAGATGGACGCACAAATTATGTTACTTTTTTAGAAAAAAAGAAATACATAACATATTACATTAGTTATAACTAAAATCGATAATATGTACATCTTACATAGATCGTTTTAAAGAAATGATTTAGTTGTTTTTACAAGCATTTAGTTGCCTTACAGATATATTATCTTGCCCATTTTAAAGAGTTAGTGTAATATATCTTCGAACAAAAATTTAATTACTTTACATATATGAATACATATTACCATCGTTTCATCCTCTAAAAATAGTAATATTGTAATATTTCTCAACTCCACATTGAATTAAAAACTGATATAAAAACTATCAAACTTATTACATTGATAGTATTTACATGAAATCTTAAATAGATGTCCTATTTGTTGAAAATACCAAACATGTTAGTTTTTTTAATTATTTATAAATAAATGAATAATTTAATCTTGAATGATAATTTTGGTATTAAAAATGAAATATTGATTTTTTTAATATGTTAAAAAAATTAATACTAATATTATATTTTAATAATAAAATAGTCTCTTATTTATTATTAAATCAATTCTTAACATATATGTTAATAACAAAATAGTTATGCAATAACAAGGTATTTGTAATACATAAGATTTTAGTATAATAAATTTTAAATAAATAAATAAATAAAATAGAAAGTTTATAAATAGAATATACGATGATTATTTATTTTATTGGAATCTTATCTCTTTGAAGTGTAGTTTATGTTATCTCTCTAAATTTTAAAATAATTTAAATACTGTTGTATTTTCATAGAACAATTTTGATAAAATAGCAAAGTGAGGATGAGATTAGCTGATGAGATTCTTGGATGTTTTGTAGTAAGAATTATATATAATTTTATGTAATTGTATATTACATATTATTAATATCATTATCATAATTTAATCCAAAATTATAGCTCTTATCAAGCTAAATTAAATCTAAAAATTGTGGCATGATTTTTCCTAACCACTTCTCCATTTATTTAGCATGAAATCTCGTTTTTGTGAGAAGGATGAGTCAAATTCAATGTATGTCTTAGGTTGAAAGCATTATGCTTTGTTTCTTATCTTGTACAGCAGATTCCAAACTTGTTTTTTATTCTTTTAAATCAAATCGTGATTTGTTTAGTGTACACAATCAAGAAAAAAAAAGTGAACATTTATCAAGAAAACAAAATATTACATCATATGACTCTTGAAATGAATGAAGAAAATGAATTATAACGCGTGCTTGGAGTGGCCAAGATGCATGCATTAAGAATAATTAAACTAAGGACTTTGGAAAAGGTGAGATTAGCATCACCATATATTTTGCTTTTGGCATCAGTATCAAAGAAATTAGTGGCATCATAATTAATCAGATTATTACTAAAGGAAAAAGCAAAGATTATGATTGTGATGATGCTTAAAGTTGTGAATATATTGCCCATTTGATAAGAATGACGATCATTAAAATCTAAACTCAAATGGATTTGTCCGAATCTCTGGCTTTGTTCTGCTTTTTCGTGGCAAGCTTCAAGCCCTAACATGCACTCATATAAGGATTAACCACCATAGATATAGTTTTGTTATCGAACGTGATTAATATAAAAAAAGTATATGTAATATTCTATATAAAAAGATTGAATCCATCAATAGATTTTGAAATAAAATTATTTAACTAAAATATATTAAATTGTGGGAGAATTGCATATATAACTCAATCTCTTTATATAAAAACTAAAAAGCGGTAACGTGGGAACCACTTAGAAATTTTCATTTGTAAGAATCACAAAACTAAATAAATATACGTTACATTTTTTTTTAAACTGAGCAAGTCATTTTAAAAGATGAAAGAATAAATTCTAATCATTGATAGAAGAATTTAACATGTACATGTGTAAAAAATTGTATATACATATATTAACGTATCAGTTATTATTTTTACGTTTAACTTTTTCCAATAATAGAAAGATCTACCATTATAATAGCAAAAAAAGAATTTGAACAT
>Ga0099825_1007600_pt1 | contig 13141 bp, 12 predicted proteins | sample SiratroredBW_FD_76838 | JGI IMG/M metagenome (GOLD analysis project Ga0099825, IMG submission 76838) | Root nodule microbial communities of legume samples collected from California, USA - Siratro red BW | ecosystem: Host-associated > Plants > Roots > Nodule | place: USA: California | collected... | reverse complement strand
TTATCCTGAAATCAGTTTTTAATAGTTCAGTACTTTATTTTCCAAAACTGTTAATTCAGTTATGCTCAGACACGAATAAATTGATTCGGCTTAACTTGAAATCAATTCATAATAGTTCAGTACTTTATTTTCCAAAACTGTTTTTAACTAAAGTTAAAACCTTTTTATGGTTTGATTTAAATTTAACCCATGTGCTAATGAATTTCTCCTTAGAAGTGCACATGTTCTCTCATTCACGGCCAATCATACTCACTCACACTAAGACACAGCCTAGAACACATTTCCACTTGCTTGCTTTGACTTGTTGATCATATCTTGCATGGCTTCATCAAATCCTTAAGTATTGTGAGAATACTAACAAGTTGCATCCAAACAGTTGGGCTTTCCTGAGGTGTTTTGAGTTGGTCTGTAGCCATCTTGGTTTCGAGCCTTCTTTGAGTGTATTTACATACTTTTACCAAATGAAAATCAGTAAACTTGTGAGTTGGGTGTCGTTAACCGCCAGCCACGGCACTCCCTTGTTTTCGTTGTATAATTCCTCGTACAAATTTTTCAAGACTAAGTTTTTTAAGCTTTGTTGTCATCCCGAGGATAAGCAGAAACACCTTTTTTTTTCATTCCGATCATTCTCCTTGGTTTCCGTTGTATTAACAGAAACCAACTCGGTTTCCTCCTCGTCCTGACCATCATCTTGCCCCCGAGGAGAAAGAAGCTATTGATGCAATCAGACAGCTTCGTCGTCCTTTCAATACTCGGGCGATTCTCTATCTTCCCCATGTGGAAGACCCTAACGCCTTGTTTATAGGTATATGTTTTTGTGCATGCATGTTCATGTGACTAAGTTACTTAGCTTCCTTTTCTGTTTTGCAGAAATCATGTGTCATAGCGTCGACATGAAAAAACTACGTGCTCGAGTCGGTGGCCGGTGAGATCTGGCCGCCGAGCTTCAGGCTGTCAAGAAGAAGAAGCGTGGGGATCCCGCAGGTTCTTCGGACTCTCAATTCGTACCGAGAGACACTCCCGAACCCAAGCATGCGGATCGCGGTCCCAAGCTGCCGGCTTCTCCCATTCCGGAGGTCCAGTCCTCGCATGTCGACCTGTCTACCGAGATTGATCCTACCAGCGCGAGCCTGGTCAAAGAGATTAATCCAGAAGTGATCAATCTGGACGGGTCTCCTGATGGTGGCCCCAGTTCTCCAGCACGCCATGGGGAGCCAACCTTCACTGATATGGCGGTGCACATCTCATCCTCCTCCGCGGGCCAGTCGTCTCGGGGCCTGGGTCCTGCCATTTGCCTAGATCACCTCAGCATCGCCTACCCTGGGGTGCAGTCTAACTAGCACGTGGAGCGCAAGGCAAAAGATCTGACCGGCGTGTATCCCTACGATGCCGAGTTGATGTCCAAGGTAAGTGAGGTGGGATGTTTTAAGGCTGACAACGTCATGTTGGCCAGGTGCCTGGCTCTCATGCAACATCACAGGCAGGCTGCTGAAGTCAAGGTTGATCTGCGCGGACCACTTGGGGACTTAGAGCGAAAAGTTGAGGAACTTACCAAGTCAAAGGCTGATTTAGAGCAGGAGGTCGAGACGTTGAATCAGACTATCGCCTCCCGGGATGCAATGCTGGCGGACAAGGAGGCTCAAGTCGCTCATTTCCAAGATCTCTGGGAGCGTCGCGAGACAGAGTTGACTCGGGCAGGCGAAGCTGTGGCGGCGACCGAGGCGCAGGTGGCCGAGGTGAGGGTTGAGATGGCTAGGAAGGAATCTGCCTGGGAAGCTGAGAAGTTCGAACTCGAATAGGCCTGTGTCGCGGTCTATGAGGACGGGTTCTTCAAGGCAATGAATCATGCCCTCCTACTTACTCCCGATATTGACTCATCGGGCTTCGACATAGACAGGGACGACGAGTAACCTGGCGGAGATTCTGGTTCATGATGAGGACTTTATGCTTGTTGTATCTTTGATAATGTATTTTGATACTATGTTAAGCTTTGTATGACATTTTTAATCTTCCGAACTTTTAACATTTCGTCTTGATTTTTGTCTCCATATAGCTCTTTTAGGGTACGATTGTTTGTACGTTGACCCGACTTAGCTCTTAGGGCACAATTAACCCGATTTTTTGACTTAGTTTCTAGGTTACAACTCTTACTCGTTAACCTGACTCGTAGCTCAAGTGCTTTTGACTTAGCTTTTAGGCACGGTTTTGCTTCGTTAACCCGATATGGACTTAGTTTCTAGGTTACGACTCTCACTCGTTAACCCGACTCGTAGCTCAAATGCTTTTGACTTGGCTCTTAGGGCACGGTTTTGCTTCGTTAGCCCGATATTGACTTTCCGCCACACTAAATCTCCTTTTTGGAAGGCTCTCCTACATACCCGGGTGTTGTATCTTCTGGCCGCCCTGAGCTTAGCGGCTTCTGCCCGGACCCTAGCCTCTTCGCGTACTTCCTGTACCATGTCTAATTCGGCACGAAGGTTGTTGTCATTACTTTGTTCGTCGAAGCTCACTCGTCTCCATGAAGTTTCGCCTAGTTCGACAGGTATCATGGCGTCGGTCCCATATGTCAATCGGTAAGGGGTCTCCTTGGTCGAGGATTGGGGTGTGCAGTGATAGCCCCACAGGATGCTCGGGATTTCTTCGGCCCACAACCCCTTGAGCTGGCCCAACCTCTTTATCAGTTCGCCCAGTATGACTTTGTTGGCGGCCTCCACCTGTCCATTTATCTGAGGGCGTTCCACACTCGTTACCAGGTGCTTTATCCCAAGTCCCTTAAGGAACTGTTCAAGGTGGTGGTCAGTGAATTGCCTGCCATTTTCTGTTACCACGCTGTGCGGCAATCTGTGGCGGCAAATGACATGTTTCCATAAGAAGTTTTGTACCTTGAGTCGTTATAGTCGCAATAGGCTCGACCTCTATCCAGTTGGTGATTGTCCTTTGGCCGACGGGAACAGCCCTAAAATATCCACTCCCCATTGGCTAAAGGGCCATGGTGAAGAGGTCTGATGTATCTTCTCGGGGGGCGCGTTGAAAATAGCCCCGTATCGCTGGCATTCTTGGCACTTTTTGGTATAACTCTGGGCATCTTTCTTGACCGTCGGCCAGTAGTAGCCAGCCCTCAGTACTCTGACCGCCATCGACTTGGTATCCGAGTGCATGCCACATGTCCCTTTGTGTAATTCAGTTAAAACGTATTCAGTCTGCGCGGGATCTAGACATTTCAATAGAGGGATGGAGAACCCTCTCCTAAACATTTCTCCGTTAATCACAGTATAGAAGACCGCTTGTCGTCTTACCCTTTTTGCCTCCGACTCGCTCTCGGAAAGCGTATCGTGTACCAAAAAGTTCAAAATAGGTGTCATCCAATTATCCCTTTCGTTCCGGATCTCGAAGACATCTTTCTGGTTCCAACTAGGCGCATAGAGTACCACTTGGATCAGCGTCCTGTGTTGCCCTATCTTCTTGGTGCTCGCAAGTTTGGACAGGACGTTTGCTATGTCATTCTCGGCCCAAGGTACGTGGACAATGCTGGTTTCGTCGAAATGGAGGGTCAGGTTCTTTGCCACGTGATAGTATCTTTGGAGGAGGGGCTCTCGGGCCTGATAGTCGTCATTCATTTGTCCTACTATTAGTTGTGAATAGGTCTGGCATTTGAGGTTTTTCACGCCCAGGTCTCTTGCTAGTCTTAACCCTACTATCAGGGCTTCATATTCGGCTTGATTGTTGGAAGTGTCAAACCCGAATCTGATAGATTGCTCTACCGCCACCTCTCTGGGTCCTTCCAAGATGATGTCGGCCCCGCTTCCCTTCCTGTTTGAAGAACCGTCCACACTTAGCAGCCAAAAAGTTTTTTCCTCGGCAATCGATGATAATTCTGTGAGGAAATCCGCCAGGAACTGAGCTTTCATTGGGCCTCTGGCCTCATACCGTAGGCCGAACTCTAGGAGCTCGATAGCCCATGCCGTCATCCTTCCAGCCAGTTTGAGTCTTTGTAAAATATGCTTGATGGGATAGTCAATTTTTACTGTCAATTGGTGGCTGCGGAAGTAGTGTCGTAACCTTATAGCCGAGAACACTAGCGTTAGTACCAACTTCTCTATCACCTGATCTCGTTCTTCCGCGGGCTGTGTGAAATAAATCGGACTCTGCTCCCTGCCCCTTTCGTACACTAAGACTGCACTAATTGCCATCTGTGCCACGGCCAGATATACAAGTAAAGGAGTCTGCGGCGGGACTTACTAGTATTGGCAAAGTTGACAAGTCTTTTTTCATCTGCTGGAACATGCTTTTGCATGTTGCATCCCATTCAAAGGTTTTTGCTCCTTTAAGCAATTTGAAAAGCAGTTTCGCCTTTTCAGCCAGCTTTGGCAGAAACCTAGATAGTGTCGCCAACTTGTCGTTCAGCTGTTGTACTTCCTTCACGCACGTCGGGCTTCGCATACCCAGGATGGCTTCGCATTTGTCGGGGTTGGCCTCAATCCGCCTTTGTGTAATCATAAAGCCGAGAAACTTACCTCCGCCGACCTTGGAGACGCACTTCTCTGGATTAAGTCTAAGATCATGCTCCCTGACTCTCGCAAGTACCGTCTCCAGATTTGCTGGATGGTTTTCGGCCTTCTAGGACTTGACCACCATGTCGTCAACGTATACTTCCATGATCCTCCCAAGCAAGTCATGGAAGATTTTGTCCATTAGTCGCTGGTAGGTTGCCCCCGCATTTTTGAGCCCGATTGGCATTACTTGGTAGCAAAAATTAGACTGTTCTGACATGAATGTCATTGCCTCCTCGTCCGGAGGGTACATCCTATCTGGTTGTATCCCGAGTAGGCGTCTAGGAAACTCAACATCTCGTGTCCCGACGTCCCGTCCACCAAACAGTCAATGTTTGGTAAGGGATATGTGTCCTTGGGGCAAGCTTTGTTTAAATCAATGTAGTCGACACACATCCACCACTTGCCGCTAGCCTTCCTCACCATTACTACGTTGGCGAGCCATGTAGTGTAGATGACTTCCCTGATGAATCCTGCCCTAGCAAGTTGGGACACCTCCGACTCTACCGCGGCGCGTCGTTCCTCTCCTATCTTCCTTTGCCGTTATGCAACCGGCTTTGCCTGTGGTAAGAGTGTTAGCTTGTGGCGCATGAAGTTCGGATCGATTCCTGGCATGTCTGCGGGGCTCCAGGCGAAGAGATCTGCGTTGGCCATTAAAACTCGCACTATTTCTATTTTGATCTCCCGGCTCGAGGCGAGGCCAATCCTTGCGGTTCAGAGTCGGTCTGCTCCTAGTGTGACTGTTGCCAAAGGTTCACCTAAAGTGGGTCGGCTCTCTTCGAACTCGGCTCTTGGATCCAAATTGATCTCTCTGTGCTCTTGGCCTTTGTTCGTCAAATCAGACGTCGGTACTGACTCAACATTGTTGCATTCGGTTGTTGGTGGGACGACTTTGCAACGGACTTGGTCTGGGTCGCTTGTCCTTCTACCGTGGTCCTCAAGGTGTAAGGAGTGACCCTAAGACTCTGCATATAGCATTGTCTAGCCTCCTTTGGGTCGGCTTTTATTGTAATGATCTCACCGTTTGTCGCGGGGAACTTCATGGCCATGTGTGGAGTGGAGACGACTGCTCCGAGTCGGTTCAGGGTTCTCTGTCTGATTAAAACATTGTAAGTCGTATCTGCATCTACCAAAATGTAGCGGACCGTCAACGTTCTGTAGGACTGTCCTCTTCCAAAGGTTGTTAATAAATCGATGAACCCCCGAAAATGTACTTTTTGCCCAGTAAAGCCGAGCAGGGGCTCGGAGTACGCTTGGATAGCGGATTCGGGTATTTTGAGCTTTATGAAGGTTGACCAATAGAGTACGTCTATTGAGCTACCTTGATCAATGAGGATTTTATGCACCCTCCAATTTGCTATCGTTGTTGTCACCACTATTGGATCATCCTGATTCGGATCGTTGATTGAAAAATCTGAATCCGATAAGGTGATGGTGGGTTGCGAACGGGGTGGTAGGTAGCTAATCGAGTTGATGTTCCTGTAGTGTCGCTTCAGGAAAGAGCTAGGCGAACCCCCTTCCGCGAAGCCGCCTGCGATCGTACCGACTGTGCCGCAATGGATGAGAGGCTCAATACCTATTTTTCTCACTGTGCTTGGATGGGGGTGAGGGTTCCCCACGAATCTGAATTGGATCTCCCCCATGTTGATAGATCCCGTTGCCATATTGGGATCCTGGCGTGCCTCTCTGTCTTCAACTCTCTGTTCTTTTGTCCTTTCCTCTTTAGGACCGACACGTCCTCGACCCCTGTCTCTTGACCCTTCTCGGAATTGGCGCCCCTTCTGAACAAAGCGGGCTAGGGCGCCAAATTGTATGAGCTCCTCAATGAGGTCCCTAACTTTTGTGCATTCCTCGGTGTTGTGCCCGATGTTCTGATGTTAGCTGCATCGGAGTGCAGGATCGGCCCCCGGCTGAGATCGCCCTGGCCGAGGAAGGCGAATAAGGTCCAAGGAACACGCTTCCTGTAGTACTGCTTCTCGCGTGGCATTCAGGGGGCTACACCGGTCGAAGCGTCCTGGCCTGGCACGCTTTTGGGATCGTTGGCCCTCCCCTGTGAACTGAGGTCGTTGCTTTCACGCTTTGGTATTCTCCTCTATGCTCATATACCTGGCTGCCCTGGTCCTCAAGCTGTCTATGTTGGGTGGTGGGTCGTCATAGAGTGACTCAAGGAATGGGCCCGACTTCAGTCGTACTAGAAGTGAGTGTCAGGTTACAGCCGGGTGCAAATCAGGGATTGACAACGTTGCCCTAGTGAATCGGGTCATGTAGTGGCGGAGGCTCTCGTTGTCCCCCTGGACCACATTCTGGAGTGAAGCCGACAAGGTAGATGCCAGCTTACTGTCGGCAAACCTAGCGGTGAACTTGGCACAGAACATCTCAAAAGAATTGACTGAATTAGCGGGTAAGGAATAATACCAGTCTAACGCAGGTCCTCGTAATGTTGCGGGAAACAGTCGGCAGTGGACTCGCCCGTCTACTGAAAAAAGATTCGCTTGTGTCATGTGGGACTTAACATGGGTGTCGGGGTCGGAGGTCCTGTCATAGGTATCCATGTGCAGCCACTGCCATTTCGACGGAGTCGTGCCATCATTACATCTGCCGTGAAGGGATGAAAACCACTGATGTGCTCCCTTTATTCATCCTCCAGTGGTGGGGGAGGAATTTCATCAAAGGGGGTGTTGTGGTAATGTCGCGATTTACGCCTGCTAGATTCTCTTGTCCGTCTCGTTCGCGACGAACAGACATATTCCGTCGCCTGGCTCCTAGTCGGTACCCTGCTTCCTGACGATTCGTCAGAACTTCCCTCAGATACTTCCCCCTCCCATTGCGTGGAGGGGTTTGGGTGAGGGCTTCTAGACGACTGTCCTCTTCCTCTACGAAAGGTGGTCATGCAGTCATAAAAGGCGCGCATGTCCTTATCGTGATGCCTTTGTTGGTTTCAAATCCAGGTGTCGATCCTGTCGTGCGCCTCCTACAGGGTGTTTTGCACCTGGGTTTCATTCTCTTGGAGGGCGACCTACAACGCATTTTGGACCTTGGCCTCGGTTTCCTTCAGGGCGGCCTTGACAGCTTCTACACTTTGTTGGACGACCCCTTGGAGGGTTTCGATCACGGTTGGGTACATTGCTGCGAAAAAAATACAAATGTGGTCCTGGGATTAGTTTGACCCGGGCCCCACGGTGGGCACCAAATGTTCTTACCCGACTTGAGTATGAGTCGTCTTCCGTGTCTGTATCGGACTCCTAGTTGCTTCCTGTATTTGGACCAGAGGGAGGCTTACCTTCAGAAGACTCTCCGATGCTCAAGTCAATAAGAGTATTTTAGGTGTATATCAAGAAATAGAATAACAAAGTAAGGATGAGGAAAAAGATATCACTTCCTGTAGACCTTAATCGTATTTATAGGGCCTTGACATTAAAGACCGGATATTTGCCTGATAATGACAGGATATCTCATCATAATGATTTTGAGGAATCTAGGATCACGAATTATCATATTCGGATCAAGCAGTATCAATTAGGATATATGTTACTTAATTCTGATTGACAGTGGGTTGGGCCTGATATTTAACGGTCGAACCTAGACTTGATTCGGGGTAGGTACAATTGTCAAGGTTAGCCTTCATGGATCCAACAAAATATATGAAATGTTACAATGTATGATTATTGTTGGAACATGTTAAATGTGAAATATAAACATTTTATTTATAAAGGTCCACTTGGAGGCTTACAAAGCAATTATGTAGGATTAGTCAGTAAAACTAGACCTTAATTCTTATACAGGTCAGCTTGTTTTGACTAATTTTTTAAGGGTCAAATGTGGAGCGAGCTAAAACGAGTCAGAATGCCCATATTGCCACCCCTAAGGACTGTTATGACCAAAAGTATTCTCTATGAGGAGTAGAGTCAAAGTGTTCTTATATATGCACATTTCTCTATTAACTTAGACACATACTTTGAGAGCAAACTTGTAATGAAAACATTGAGCTCTAAAGCAAACAATATATATTTGGTCAAAATGATTTACCATAACATTGTTATGTTTATGAACTTAGAGTTCGAACATTGACATTATTAGTGGAAACAAAATGAATTATTTTTAGTCATTTCTACCTTTTAGTCCTTGATTGGAGGTTTGTTCCAATACATCTAATTTCATATCACTTAAGAATTAAGATCAAAAATAGTTTATATTATCAAAATAGATTTGCTTGAGTGGGATGTTTCACTTGATTTATAATTCAAGTTAAGATAGGCTTTAGTTTTAGCTTAACCATTAACTTAGATGTCTATATGGGTTAAGAGCGGATTGCCCCACAAACTAATGGGCTCACTTGTTTATTCTTTTATGTTACATTTTTTTATCCTTAATTCTTATGTTTTAAATGAAAGGAAGAACTCTTATGAAATTTTATTTATTTTTATACATCTTTCTTTATTTTAGTTACACAAGTTATAAATGTGTGACACATTAATATAATCATTTTAATTAATATTTATTTTAATTACACAAGTTATAAATGTGACATATTAATATAATTATTTTAGTTAATATTTATATCAAAATGTATAATGTTTTAATTAATTATTTCAATTAATGTGAATTTTGTTAATAAATATTAATCTTTAAAACTTTTGAAAGTGATATATCCTATTTTTTTAGATAGATAACAATCTTTTTCAACTTTTTTTTAAGTCTATAAGTCTAATATAAAATCATGTGAAACTAAATCCTCAAATTTTTTTTACTTAGTTCATAAAATTAAGCTAAACTGTCAATTTTGATATTCTAATTCATATAGAATTTTGTCCATGAATTGACATGCCTTCTTAAGATAAAACCTCAAGAACAACATAATCATTAATTATAACGTTATTATCTTAATTGATTTTATATAGGAATAAGTAATCATGATTTCCTTTCTAAAGCAAACAATATATTTGATCAAATGATTGACCATAACATTGTTATGTTCATAAACTTAGAGTTTGAACATTGACATTATTAGTGGAAACAAAAATGAATGATTTTTGGTCATTTCCACCTTTTAGTCTTCGATTGGAGGTTTGTTCCAATACATCAAATTTCATATCACTTAAGAATTAAGATCAAAAGTAGTTTATTCTTTCAAAATGGATATGACTGAGTGGGACTCTTCACTTGACCTATGATTCAAGTCAAGTTAGGCTTTAGTTTTAGCTTAACCATTTGACTCGATACCTATATGGGTTAAGGCTGGATTGCCCACAAACTAACCCTAGTTTTAGCTTAACCCTTTAACTTAATGTCTGTATTGAACTGTCCCACAAGCGAATAGACTATCTCGTTTATTCTTTTATTCTTAATTATTATGTTTTAAACAAATAAAAGAAATTTTTTCAATTTTAGAATGATGTGATTTTTTTTTATTTTTATACATCTTTACTTATTTTAGTTACGCAAAATATAAATGTGCGACATTAATATAATTATTTCAGTTAATATTTAGTCATTTTCACATTTTAATCATTGATTGGAAGTTTGTTCCAATACATCGAATTTCATATCACTTAAGAATTAAGATGAAAGATAGTTTATATTATCAAAATGGATCTCATTGAGTGGGACGCTGCACTTGACCTATGATTCAAGTCAAGATAGGCTTTAGTTTTAGTTTGATCCTTTAACTTGATACCTATATAGGTTAAGGCTGACCTGCCGCACAAGCTAACCCTAGTTTTACCTTAATCCTTTAACTCAATGCCTGTATTGGACTGTCCCACAAGCTAATAGATTAACTCGTTTATTCATTTATGTTATATTATTTTATTCTTAATTCTTATGTTTTAAACTTATAAAATAAATTTTGTCAATTTTAGAATGATATAAATTTTTGTTTATTTTTATACATCTTTCCTTGTTTAGTTACACAAAATATGAATGTTGGATATATTAATGTAATTATTTCAATTAATATTTATTTTAATTACATAAGTTATAAATATGACATATTAATATAATTATTTTAATTAATATTTAGATTAAAATGCATGATATTTCCATTAATTATTTCAATTAATTAATTTGTTAGATAGGCAACAATTTTTTTCAACTTTTAATAAAATAATACTCATAACGCCATAAGTCTAATATAGAATCAATTAAATGTTTACGATTAATTTGAAGTTGTAGACAAAAATTAAATCCTCGAAATTTTTAACTTAGTCTAACCAAACTGTCAATTTTAATATTCTAATTCATATAGAATTCCGTGCATGCCTTCTTAAGATAAAACCTCAAAAACAACATAATCATTGATTATAACTTTATTATCTTAATTAACTTCATATAGGAATAATAACCATCATTTCCTTCCTTTTTACCACTCCTGATAATAAAAAAGTGTTCTATAAGTTAACTCAATAAACAGCTATAGTTCATAAATTAGTTTAATTGAAAGTTTGCAAAAACAAATTATTCAACAATAACTTAACCTGACAGCAATTCAAGAAGAAGAAACGCGTTACTTCCTACTCGGGGCTAATGCGGATGATGAGTTATTATTTGAAATTAAAATAAACAAATAAAAGAAAAAATAAAGTAATTTGTTAACTTTTATAATAACTATTTTAAAAAATATTAAATTCTTTTACTATTGAAAATATACATTATTTTTAAAACTCTTCTAAAAATTACTCTTATCAAACAATTAAGTTAGTTCTTTAAAAAACAAAAAAAAGAAATAGTTTTCGAGGATGAAAAATGGACCAGATTTCTGAATTACTAATAATTTTTAGTAAAATTTATTTTTTATATCACAGGATTGGATATTAATTGAATTCTAACTATCATCACCTTCCATGCATGAAAAGAAAAAGAGTTTCATAATGAGAAAATGAAATGAAAGAATAAACAGTATGCAAGAAAGAGAAAACAGTATTTTACTAAAAATTGTCAAGTTATTTTTATTAAATTATTTAATATGACAAAAACTAAAAAATTGATAAAAATTATCCCTTGATTTCTATATAATTGTATAAATTTTATGATAAAATTTCGCTATTTTTAGAATCACAAAAATACTTTCCTTCCGCTAAACTCTGGGTTACAAGAAAAGGAAAATGAGGTCAAATTCAGAGATATTTTGAAAAAAAATAAAATCAGTGATGTCAGAAAAAAATATTATTTCACATTCCACCTTAACTCAGTCAATCACTTTATTAAATTGAGATATACGTTTAAACCAATGTGATCATCGAGAAATAACATTATCAGAAATAATTTTGTGAACTTTCACATTAAAATTAAAACTTCAGTTCAATGCGTTAAGATATGTTTAGTAAAGAGAAAGAAAAAAAAAACTGAAGTAAAGAGGGAAAAAATGAAAATAAATAAGTGAAAAATGGAATTGGATGATTAATTATTTGACAGATTAAAAATAAATGAATAAATAAAATGGATTGTATTATAGTCATTATACCTCATTTTTTCACTATCTTGTATATATCTTTTAAGAAATCAATAAATGCAATAATTTTTAATTCTAATAAAACAGTCATATAATTTTATATTTTATGTATTTTTCAGATAATTTAATAAATACATGTGTAAATCATTTAAACAACATTACAAGAACTAAAGATGAAATAAGCAAAACAATAAATAAGGTTAAAAGTTTTGCCGAAAATATAATGGTGAAAGCAAAAACCTTGGTTGTTTCCTTGGTGAGACGGGTCCTTAGCCTCAAAGTTTACGAGTTTATTTATTTATTTAATTTTTGGTTGTACCCAAATAAATCATATTAAATTAATTTTTGAAGTCCACTACAGAACCTGCACAATATTTTATAAGCAGACCTTAGTCTCTTTCTCTACCGTTCCTTGCTTCCGCATTCGACGCTTTAGTGTCACTTACTCACTCTACTCGCTCTCCGCAACCCTGGTGGCGCGTGCGTCTCAACCGCCGCATTTTCTTCGGGCCTTCTTCAGACGATCACTGGTGATTTTTTTTTTCTCTCTCTCCGGCTGGTTTTCACTTTCCTTACTTTCTTGTAATTTCGTCGCTGTGTCAGTTCGTGCCGATTTATCTCCTGTTATGTGGTTTTTTCTACCTGCATTGGTTCTTGCTTCTTGGATGATTCTGTTGGGAAAGATTTTTTGCGTGCTTCTCTTCCTTTTAAAGATGATGAATTTGTTAAAACTAAAAGAAGGAAGAAAGAAATAATGACATGGGTTTCGTCTCACTTGCCGTTGTGTTAGTTTAAAAAAAAAAAGTACTCTATGGTTTTGTTTCTGATTCTTTACACGTTTAACCGCATTTCTACTTATGGTTGAATGGAATGTAGAGTAGAAAGAAAACGAGAGTCACGGTAATAGCTGGGTCTTCCCAAAGGATTAGCTATTTCAAGTTTTAGATTTTTGGGGGGTTTCAAACAGGTTTAGTGTTTTATGGTGAATCTTCCTTGAAAGGTCTGAATTTTCACAATACATTTTGGGCTTCTTTTTTTTTTTTTTTTTTTTTTTTTTTTTATAATTTTTTTTTTTTTTTTTTTTTTTTTTTTTTTTTTGATAAAAACAAAATAAAAAAATTTAATTATTTTTTTTTTAAGGTTG
>Ga0099825_1007599_pt1 | contig 13141 bp, 7 predicted proteins | sample SiratroredBW_FD_76838 | JGI IMG/M metagenome (GOLD analysis project Ga0099825, IMG submission 76838) | Root nodule microbial communities of legume samples collected from California, USA - Siratro red BW | ecosystem: Host-associated > Plants > Roots > Nodule | place: USA: California | collected... | reverse complement strand
ACCCCCCAAAAAAAAAAAAAAAAAAAAAAAAAATTAAAAAGACCCCAAATTTTTAAAAAAAAAAAAAAAAAAAAAAAAAAAAAAAAAAAAAAAAAAAATCAATTGCCGTACAGTGCAAAAACAAGGAAACGGTATCAATAATGATATGGTTAGGCTGAATGCTAAACTGGTATTTAAAACCAAAACAAGACAAATTTAAGGTTGAAGTGGAACTTGAACAGACCTCCATTCTCGTTTTCTCTTTCAGTTCATTCATGGATTGTAACTAAACTTTCCTATAACTTTTGGATTAGCTACACTTGCATTAAATTTTGGGCTCTTGATTGGGTTCATATAGCTTCATTAAAATACCCTGTCTGCTTTCTTTTCTGTTGTTGAAGTCATACAACTCAAGAGTTGGCAATTTGAAACAAAAATCAAAAGAATAATTGAGGAAGTGTTTGGCTAATTTGGAGGATTGCTATCAAATGTTCAAAAATGATTTTGGTTGAGAAGGAATTGGCAAAATCAATATTCCAATGCTTATCACTTGGGACAACTTGGCATAGTTTAATTATTGTCATAACAAATCCCACATTCTAAATTCAACTGAGTAAAATTCATAAAATGCAGGTGATTGATCATTAACTATAGTCACTGAATTATTCAAAGATCTAGTTAATTGTGAATGAAAGCAAGACAGAATACTAGAAAGAAAAGAATCATACCACACGTTCTGGAATTAAAAAGAGACAGAGGCTAAAATCTGGAGCCGGCATTGCCATAAGAGCCTGTTCAAAGGTAAAAAAAATAAAAAAAAATAAAAAATCGATTAACAAACATTCGAACACGTGATGACATTCACAATCCAACCAATTGCTTGCAGTCAGTTTAAAAACAAAAGTCACAGCCAATAAGCAGACCTTAACCAATATGCGGGCCACAATCTGGGAACTCATTTTCTCTGGTTCAAACTGCAGCAATCGATAATCAAACTCTTATCAGCAACTTATTACTAATCAATTGACAATTTCCATTGAGATGAAAAGAGGTGAAATACCTGGTAAAGGCGAAGAAGGCAGAGATTGGCGTCCAGGCTGTATGTTTGCGATGAAACCTAGCAAGAGAAGGAAATTGTTGGTGGTTGGAAACCTAGGGTTTGAAATTAGGAAAAGGCGGAAGAAGAAACGAAATGGATATAGAGAAAAGAGAGGGAGAAGGAACCTGGTCGTTGACATAGTTTTCAAGATCTGGAAGAATATCGGGATTGTATCGATTGAAGGCCACAAGCTGCTCCACTGTGTATGCTACCTTCGTTGCCTCTCTTTCTCTTCCCATCTTTCTCAGAAGCTCTGCAAAGCAAACCCTACTTCTTCTTGCTATGGAACCCTTCTCCTTTTATTAGCCTAAACAAGAGAAACAGATGAACCCTGGTCCTAATTATAAAAACTAGCCAAAATACCTAAAATACATAGTGTTTATTTTACAATTTTTTATTATATTAAAATATATAATTTTATTATTTTTAATAAGTAATTAATTTAAAAATAAAAAAACAATACAATATTCAATATATACATATAATGGTTAAAATAAAAATATATTATTAAATTATAAAAACATATTAAAATTAATTATGAAAATAACTTTGTCACAGATAATTTTTTTTATTGTATAGATGATTTTCTTATTGTGAATAGTTATTTGAATTTAAAAAGATAGTTACTTAAAAAGGTAAAAATGGTGTTGTTTACATGTTTCTCTTTATACATTGTAAAAATAATAAAATTATAAAAGAACAAAATTATATATATTTTAATATAATAAAAATGTAAACGCGTGAAAAAGATTAAGTTTGATAAAAATAAGGGGATTATTACGATGAATGATATAATATATTTTTTTGAATTTAAAAATATATACTAGAAACATAAATTAGAATTAATATAAATACTAAATTTTAATATATACGGTAAGAACATATAAGAAGAAATTTATTATTTAGTACTAACAAAAATACATGCATTCTTGTATATTTACATTTTCATTTTTATTAATTTTATAATTAATTAATTAAAAATAATAATATAATATAATATATAATGCATATAATGATTCAAACAAAAAATTATTATTAAATTATGAAAATATTTTTATTAAAAGTAATTATAAAATTATATATTATGTATTAAAATATTAGTTCCTTTAGTTTGTAATGTGTTTTTTTAATTTGAATTACTTTGAAAATTAAAAAGTATAAATTTATTATAAACAGTATTTATTTTCTTTCAAACTCTTAATTTTACTTTTTCCTGTATGCAATTATTATAAATAGAATTTATGGAACTTATACTTTTTATTGAACATTTATTCAAAATTTAGAGCAGATGTTATGAATTAAACTCATTGTGATGACAAGTACAAGTAATTCATTTAGTATGTTCTTTTACCCTTAGCATTAATTTGATTTACACTTTTTGTGTTTTAAAATATATTTATTAGTTTTAATTTCTTTAATCTCTCTTACCATTATGTTTTAATTATCATTACTTTTACTACTCATATAAAGACTCTCAAAATATTTCTTAGACTGTGAAAAAATTGAAGACATTAACATAGTTCCAGTTATTACTATGTAAAAGAATAATTAAAAGGCACTTGCAAAATGTAGGGATAAATCTTTTAATTTAGTTCTCTACTTCTCTAAGATGAAGTACAACTGCAACAATGTTTAAAAATTTAGAAGATTTGATATAAAGTTCCAGCCCGTCCATGTTTTTTTATTAAAAGGGCTTGAAAAATTTAGTTCAATCATCTCCCGGCTGTTTTCATCAGATACACTGAAATCAATGAGCTTTGCTACAATTTCAGCGCTTTCCTGCACATGTTGCATGTTATAAGGGTCAGTCCACAATTTATTCACAAGCTGCAGCCTCCTTTGTTTTCCAACTGGAGGAACTTCCCATTTTGCATAAAGTACTTCTCTCTCTTCTGCTGTAAGTTTGTTCACCTTCTTGGCTAGATACTCCCTTTCTTGCCTCAGAGCTCTGATGCTGCAGCATTTCACGATCAATCCAATAGCAAAAGATTAATACTATTCTCTGATCCTAATACAAAAAAAGCTATAGGCCATGCACTAAGAATTTCCACTATTAATTTTTTTTATCTGAAATAAGCCTTTTGCGAATGCATGTGATATAAACAAGACAACGTAAATGAACCTTTTTTACTTAGGGGATTACCTTGCAGAAACAGAGCTTGCAGGCTCATCACCTAGAAGTGCAGGACTAGCATTCCCAAGCTCAGCTAGATGCTGTTCCAACCAGGTCAATCTTCTAAGTTCAACTTCCATATATATCTGATCAGAAGGATCCCCGCCTAACAAAAGATAAAACTGTGTCCGATGCACTAGAGAAATGTGGCATAAATGCCATAACATGATAATTTGCTTTCTCTGTTGTTCGAACAGGATGTGCCATGGTAATGGAGATCGATCAGGAGTGTCGTATCCTACATTCAATGACTTGTTTGCTTCAAGCTCCAAAACCTAAATCCGTGCAGGGATGAAATGAAAGTATAACTATCAGAGGATTATTATACTATTAAGATTAATGAATTACTATGTTAAACTTAGATCCAACATAGGTTTAAGTACCGATAAATGCAAGAATGAGACAGTTTTTAAAAATATATGGAAGTTTAACAAAAGAGTCCTCTTTTTAATCTTATATTCTTTTTAGAATTGCGTTTTTTAGGATTTAATTATTGTAAATTTAGGTGTAAATATTAATATTTAGAATAGTCTTCTTTTATCATTTTTTTTTTTCAAGTCCAAATATAGTCATATGGAGCTATCAATAACAAAGTAAGGGAGTGCAAGAGGGAAAGGAGCACTATTTAAGCTCAAATTAAAGCACAATTGGAAGAAACAAATATCAGCAAAGAATTGAGCTAAAAGAAGCATGTTCATATGAAGGCAAGAAAAGCATGTGAAAGCTAGGAAGACACCTCTCCAAGTTCGGTCAATAACGAGACATTCTAAACTTTTTAATTTTGAAATTCAAATATTCTCTCTTTTTTCTTCTTTTAACTTTCGACCAAACCTAGTATATTCTAGAACAGGTTCATATTTTTGGATGGCTAACACTGTAAATAAGTTATCTCACCACTTTGTACTTTATTTTTGAAGTATATGAGAATTAGAGAATTTGTGTAGCATTTATGAGAATGATCTTTTATTTGGAGCCTTTCTTATCTTGAACTTCTAAGAGTAGAGTAATGATTTTTCATTGAAGATGAAGATGTTTCAACCTCAAGTGGTGCATATCTCTTCTATTTTGTATTTAAGTTCTCGTTCTATCTTCTCATCTTTTTGTTATGTTTGCATTGTTGTCGCTAATAAAATTATTCGAAACTTCTTGTGTCATCACTTCCACAGTAAGAAGAGTGATGATATTCATATTTAAAGTTGAGTTTTATTACGCTTCTTAACATTCTTAAGCTTCATTGCATGTTTGATCTCTATCAAGTGCTGACATGGTTCAGTGCAAGAAATAATTTTACTTACATAACAAAATGAGCGATGCAGCACTCTAGTAGGTAGTGGAAATAAAATAATCTTACCTGGCAAACCAGAAGTTGCTTCTGGTAATGCAGTTTTGCTACTAGCTCTTTTAACTCGGTAACATAAACTCGGAAGCTCCGAATGTTCTCCTCCGCAGCATTCTTGAACATTTTTTGAATCTTCTTTACGTTGACTGATTTTGATTGTGTGGCTGGGCTTCCTTCCCGTGATAAAATAGAATCACAACTTTCGTCGTGCTTTCGCGGAGTATCTTTATTTAACTTAGCAAAAGTATCACTGCCAGTGACGCCAATGTTGTTTTCCGGTGCCCTGTTCTCAATTTCATGTTCCATAGTTTTACGCGAAGAGGAAAGAGGCGAGCAAGGAGCACGTATTATATGTTGCATGTGGGGACTGTTGCTTAAGGAGAAAGGAAGAATTTTCTTCCTTCTCAGCGGGGTCTTGTTCTCTGGAGTCTCCTCTGAACTAAAAGCAGAAACAAGCTTGTCTATAGATTTTTGAACATTCTCCAGTTTCCTTTCTAAAGATGCAATGGTGTTCCCTTGATTTTTCAACTGATTGATCTTTTCCATTAGGTCGGCCTTATCTGCAGCCACAATTTCTTCTGGAGTAGAGCTGGCAGCTACCAAGTCTTTTATTTCAGCTAATACTTTCGACATGGTTTCAGCAGTTTCTTTATCCCCAAGTTTGTGAGTTGCAAAGTCCTTGTGCAGAACTTCAAGGGCTCGATTTGCATCCTCACAGAGCTGCAGCTGCCGATTCTCAAGCTTTCGAATCTCACCGACCAGTATCGATGGATCAGGAGAAGCCAATAAATTCTTCAGCATCGCCTGCCTGCCTACTGCCTCTCTTCTTTCTGGTGTACATTTACCATTAGCCGATTCTTTCTCTTCAGGAAAAGAAAGACATCTGACAACTTGACTAGAGGGCCCATAATCGTTTGATCCCTGAAAAATTAGATAATTTGTTTCAGAAAATATATCAGGTTACACTAATGTGATATGACTATTAGAATACCTTTGGAACTTTATTCGCTCTTCTTTCCAGATCAAGTTGAGATTGTACAAGGTCTCTCTGTCGCCTCAGGTTTTCCATATCCCTCTCCATCTGCAAATTCGTGTTTATCAATTCAATTCATCACAAAAAAGTTTCTCTCTTACATAAAAACTCAAGAAAAGTCAGTTTTGTTACGAATTTATGTAAGAGAAAAGTTTCACGACTTCATGCAACGAGAAAAGCAGCCAACTGAAAGCCAGTTATGGAATGGGAAAGTTAAGCGCATTGAATGGATCACGAATATGAATATTGTAAGTGTTGGAATGTACAGCCATATAGAATGTTGACTACATGTTTGTTAACAAGAAAAGTTAAGACCGAAGAGAGAAGTTTGTACCTGCTGAATTTTCAACTCTTTTTCAACTAGCAATGACCTTAGACATGAATTTGAAGAAAGGTCAGGGCTTCGTAACTCCCCTTCAAGCCTGGCAATTTCCTTTTGCAATTGTCTAACTAGTGTCTTTTCTGAAACAACCTGTTAAAAATTATCACCATCTGTCTTAGTATCATACTTTTCTTTCCTAGTTAGAATGAAAGCATCTAATCGATGAATTGGCCACTTGAAATAAAAAGAAAATTGAATATCACGCAGTGAGCACATGGGAAAATAAGACCTTTAGAATTGTCACTAGAAATAAAATGCAATGTGTTTTTTACGAAAAATGTGCATAAATAACTTTTTTTTCAATAATTTAAAATACTTCTATCAAATAAATAATACCCTTTTGCTGCTAGTAAATTTTTGGTTGGATACTCTATGAACTAACTACCAGAAACCTAGGAGAGCAACCATTCAAATTACTAGTCAATAAGATTGAAAGATGTCAAACTTCTGCAAGCTTCAGTTTACAAACGAATATTCAGGAATTTTTTTTTATGTACTAATAATATAAGAACACGAGTAAAAAATATTTTCATACTAGTCTTCTGTCCAATTAAACAAATTATATTTAGACATTTAATCATACCATATTCACTCGGGCAGTATTAATGACTTCCTTTGCACTATTAGCAAATGTTAGTGTATTTCTTGTTTGCTCCACATGACTTAAGGAAGGACTTATGGTACATATAATCGCTGTTCGAGCATTCCCTCCTAGTGAAGACTGCAAAATTCGTGTCAATTTTGAGTCTCGATACGGTATGTGGCCACGTTTTCCGCCACTGCAAAACAAAAGAAAACTCCAAAAGCTGAATCAGACTTCTGTGTATTGACCATTGCCCTACAAGTCTTTATTTTACCACAATAATCAATGCCAATTTCAAATTAACTAATTTACACGGTTAACAATCTCTAGTCATCGAATGAAAAAAGATTACGAGAAAAACTGGGTTCCGAAAGTGGACTACTAATATACTTACGGAACCCAATTTATAGATGAAAGCGATCTTATTCCTTATAACTGTGGCAGGTGTTTCACCAACGAATCTGTGATTTGTCACAAGAAACCAACTTTGCTGTGAAATTTGGATAAACTACATAAATCTTGTTTTGAGGTTTTTTATTTTTTTTTTTAATTATGTAGTTATTGCGGAGCTCTTAAGAACATTCTTAATTTTAAAAAGTGTTTTTTCTTTAAGAAACAAACAAATAAGCATATTAGGATTTCTTGCTCTGCAGCTTAACTATCCTGGCCGCTAAAACTTTTACTTGTAAACTCTTCAGTAGAAGAACAAGCATTTGAATATTTAAAAAATCTACGGTTGTTGGACCTTAGCTTTCTGATGACTGATGCAAGTGTCAACAAACTTCTGTTGATATGGCTCCCTTCCTTCATTCTTGCTCCACATGTATTTGTTTGAGAAATGCGTTCACTTCCAGCAAGATCCACAAAATTCTGAGGTTATTATAATAATCACTCATCAGTATGGCTAGCCTGTTATCAAGAATATCATGTCACACTATGAAGACAAAACATACCAAACTGGCTATGTAAGACTTTACGTGACCTGAACTTTCACGAAGGCTGCTCTCTACAGTCTGAAATATTCGTACAACAATAGTGATTAAGAGAGCATTAAGCATAATGTCTTATCTCCAATCTCCGTATAAAGTAGCCAGAGAAAAGAAATCGAAAAATTAACAAAGCTGAAATACTGAAATAAGCTTACCAGCCTGATTATTTGATGTGATCTTGAGCTTTTATCATTTAAAGCAGTTTCCCCCACTTGCCTTTGCGCTGTAGATACAACATTTCATTAACAATAGTACTATGCCGAAAATCTAGGTGTAAAATGCTCACAACTTCTATATTTTCTACAACTCTTGATACATGGATTCTATACAAAGAGAACATCAGCAATAGTGAGACATAAAAGTATTAGTCAAATAACATGGTGATACTGTATGCTCTTGAGAAACCTATATATGTCTCACAACACAAACCACGCCGAATTTCTAAATTACCTTCACAGATGCCAATTAAATGCCTTAGATGCTGACCATCCTTAGCTACTTCTTCATTCAGCTTTTCCACGATAGTCCCTTTCTATACCCAAAGAAAAAATACACCTCAGGATTTGCTACAAATCAACGAAAAGCTAAAGCACTCGTTGACCAATTTCAGTCGGGCATTTATCTCTAAACTATACCTCAGGATCATCCAAGAGCCTAAGAGGACCAGATTCACGTTTTAGAAGGTCTATGACTGTCTCATTATAGATTTCCAAGGCAGAGATTCTCAAGATAAAATCCCTTTCTGGTGTCTGCAGAAATCGAAACGGAAAAAACGTTCATAATTACAAGCAGTTACCATTAAAATCCCGCAATTCGACTAACAGGATTCAAATCATGATTGGTCTTTTTCTACTCTCTACCGTATACTATGTGGAAGATTTTTGACATAGTTTGGTAGGTATCAACAGTTAACTAGTAACTCACATTCTTAATGTACTCGTAGATGTCCTTAATAGCACTTTCAGTGACGCCTCTCATCGTGAATGTCTTACCGCTGCTAGTCTGCCCATACGCAAAAATTGTGGCTGCGGGAATAGAGGAAACAGAGGAAATTGCTGAACGGATGCAAAACAGCCCTTAATCTGATATATATATATAGAGAGAGAGAGAGAGGGAGAGAGAAGTTCTAATATAAGCATTAGCGAAGAATAAATTACCATTGATTCCAGAAAGTGCTGATAAAGCAACATCTTTAGCTCCTTCTTCATAAACCTTCTGAGTTGAGCACGCAGGTGCAAAAACTTTATCTGTGACATAACACAATAAATAAGGTAAATATATTGTATAAAAGGAAAAAGAAACTTAACAGATACAAGTCCAATCGACCAAACATTGCTTTAAATGTGCTAGAGAGTCGTTTAAATTTACTAGCGTAAACCATATTTATTTTTATTACCTTTTATACAGAATTTAAGTTCATTAATTTCAATTTAGAAAGATGTCAGTTAATGAAAGGAAATTCAAACATCCATTTTTCTTGAAAAAAAAAAGTTGAACAAGGGTACCGAAGGTGTATGGTGTTGCAGGCCTCTCTTGATTTGGATTCTTGAACACAAGAGTATGCTCATCCAAACAGTCCCAAGCAATAAGATCATACATCGCTTGTTCCTTTCTATTGAGTGGCCTCATCCGAACCGTGACTCGGATTTTCTCCTCCCGAACTTTGGGGCCACCAGGCGTGCCTGAAGGATTCCTCTGCATCTTAGACAGCGGCGTTGCCACCGCCGCCGGTGTTCCCGTCATCGCACTCAGCCGTTAATTTCTGCAGATCAATCATCATCAGCAAAAAGAGCATTTTAAAATGCTTCATTTCTAAGAGAAAACAGCTGAGACAAAAAAGCATTATAAATAATAACTAGGCCGTATTCTTCCGAAATCGTTTAGCCTCTTTGCAGCTCACTGTGTTGGATGAGAACGGATAATAGTAACAGTAACGGAAATAGAAAGAAAACCGGATATCTAAGCTTCGTAGAAGTAGAAATTAAAAATCTGATTTCAAATTTCAAAATAAGCTACTATGCAAAGAACGACAGAAGACTAAGCTAAAACCTAGTACGCTATGAAGCTTCTAAAATTGCCGAATCAAGTAACAAGAACACATCCGGAAAAAACAAAATAACATTCCGGCTACTTCACAAGGGTGATTTGACATTTATGCTTCATAAGATATGTTACTAAAGCTTTTTCTTGATCTTTACACTGCACAACCAAGACATGTTTCTTAAAAAAGAAGATGATTCTTTGAGAAATAAAAGAGAAGAAGAACCTGCAAGTGAAGAAGGTGTGCACGGTGGCCGGAAATGGTGAACTCGGCGGCGGGAATAGTGAACGACGTAGTTCGGAGTTCCGAAATCAAACTCTGGAATCTCTTGAGATTTAGTTTTGGAAAGAGGAAACTGAAATTCAATGTCCCAGAGATAGTATGAGGTATAGTAACGGCTACTTCTATGGTGGCCTTTCCGTTGGGAGCGCGCATCGGCACGAGAAATAATAAAAACGGACGTTTTAAATTCTTGGTCCCACATCCTCCACTTTCACGGGCCTTCATAATGGGCTTCACGGCGTGGGCTTTGTTGGGCTTCTTGGGCCTCTCTCACTTCTTTCTGCACGACAAAAAAATAATAAAAAATGCTTTTGCATTTTCTTCATTAGCCATCATTTTGTTACGTTGAAATAGTGGGAAATTAGAATCGTGAAATAATCTTATGACCAAATAGAACTCTGTGATATAATTGATAATGAGCTGCATCTGACTTCTTTTAATTATGTATGTTTTTTATATGCTTCATTTAAAATTATATATACGGAACTATCCTTATTAAGAGCGTTGTTACAAAATTATTTTAATCTCAATTGAAAAATGTGTGGCGTAACATGGCTCGTCATTTGTCACGCCTTTCGTGACGATTGGTAATATCTTCGTCACTTTTTTCAAGTGCGTGGCACTACGGTTTATTTTTTTTTATATCAATGTCTTTTTCAAGATTTTAAGAATTTTGTCTACAATAATCCTAAAAATAAATAAATAATTTTCTTCGTTGAATCTATGTACATTTTTGAAAAAGAGCATTTATGTAATTCTTTTTGATAAAGATTACCTAGTGCCCTCGTGATCATGGTAGTAACTCTCGTACAATTCCTTATCAAGATGTGTGTCTGTCCCTCATGTTCCAATAATTCTTGCAATCTACTAATTAATAACGAGAATATCACTTTTAAGTTAAATAAATAGAGTAGTTATTTTTTTTCCACACAAAAATGATTCTATATTAATTAACCTGATTGTACTGAGTGTGCATCATTGCCCTGATTCCGATATGATTCGGTTTGAGGCATTCGACTTTTTCTTTTTCAACTTTCCAATTCATAATTAACTTTGGGGGAGTAGAAATAAACCAATGGCTACAGGTCCCATCTTATGGGCCTACATTTTTTAATGAAGAATATTAAAAACACAACATTGTTCCAAGCCGACCAACTTGTTGTACTAAATATTCTCCGATAATATTTATTTGTGTTCAAGGGTGTAAACTGAACATTTATTTTTATATTTTCTCTTTTACATGTTTTACCCATTTTTTTCAACTCTTTTCATTTTTTATTACATTTGTTTATTTTCATTATTTCTTGTTATTTTTTTTCAATCTAATACTCCAAAAACTTAGTATATGTAGTATATATAATATATAAATATTATATTATTATTCAACTATTTTTTAAAATCTATAAATACATAAAGCTTCCTGCAGATACATATTGCTTCCTACACTTAACAAATTTTTAATAAAGTAGTGGTATTTTGACACCACTATTCATCTCTGACAACATTTAACATTAATATATATTATTATTTTATTCATATATAATATTTTATTAATAAAATGTAGTGTCAGTTAGGAGTATAAGTGAATAGTGGTGTCAATCTATGGTAGCTAGATAGAGGTTTTGTGAAAACAGACTATTTAAGGTAATTGTTTGCTTTATGCACTTAAAAATTTCCAAAATATCAATAATGTCCTTGTTATTTTATATATTAAACAATTTTTTTTCTCACATTTACAAAAAATATCTCTTATATTTCTTTTAACAATAATAAAAATGATGTTGGATATTGTTAAGATATTTACACCAATTTAAAAAATTTAGTTTAACACATTATTTTTAAATATTTAGTTTTATGATAATTCAATGTTGCTTAAAAAAATATAGATATTTCTTAATATTTAATAGATTTTTTTATTATTTATCAAAAAAGTTTGGTAATGTTTATGAGAGAAGTTAACAGTATTTTACTTGATTGCACTTATTTAACTTGATTGCACTTATTTGTGTAGGTGACTCAGTATGAGAAAAAAAAATCATTTACTAATTAAATTTTAAAATAAAAGTAATGAGGAGATTGTTGAGATATTAAAAAGGAAAATGCTAGTTTGACACCACTATTCACTTATACTCCTAATTGACACTATATTTTATTAATAAAATATTATATATGAATAAAATAATAATATATATTAGTGTTAAATGGTGTCAAAATATCACCACCCCAATCATTTTTATGGGTTTCCTAATCATTCGAAAACTTTGTCAGTTTGTAAATTTGGAATAAACAAAAAAAAAGATTGATTAAGACAAGAGAAATTTCACTTTATCAAATTTGTGAAAAGATAAATTTAAATTTATTTATTTTTAATAGTTTTTTAAAGAGTTTTTGTTTTGTGAGAAATTTTCTAATTGAATTATATTCATGGAGTAATCACAACATTTTTATATAGGAGATAAACCAATATAATCAAGTTAGAAAATTTAACATTCAAAAATAATAATTATGATGTACAGTACGAAATTGTTATAATAATTGTAATATGTGATGTTTGTTTAAACATTGTTTTTGGTTGTTTATTGATAATACGAGAGTGATAAACTTGTTTGTTGGAGATGAAAATGGAGGTATGTATCAAGTTCATTTTTGCTTAAGTGAAACCTTTTTATTTTAGACAAATGTGTGACAATGTTATGTGACTCAAAGCGGCACAATTCCTGCTCAAACGAAAAATACTTCACAAAAGAATCTGACTTATTTTAACTTAAGTGATAATGACATTTTCTCAAAATGTTTAACTTAAGTAAAGATAACTATAAAAAAAATCAATTTCCACCAATTTTCATTAGAATGACTAGATTGTCGCTCAAGCATGAATTAGATAAAATTGTTGAGACTCTATATGCATCAGATAAAATTAGAAAAAAATAAATAATTATGTATTTTTGAGCCTGATGTGAGACTAAATAAAATCAAAAATTGGTATGCATAATCTACTCTCTCTCTATGAGACTGAATACAGTCAAATATTAATGTGAATTTTTTTGTCAACACTCGATTTTGTTCGGATAATTTTTTTAAATTAAAGTATGATGATAAAAATAATTTTTTTTAAAATAATAATAACATAAAAAATATTTATTAGTTTAAGTTTTCTTGAAAAATAATGATAACAATAAAAAACAAAATAAAAATAATAAATTTGAATTTTTCCATTAATAAAAATAAAAAATGATTTTTT
>Ga0099825_1007597_pt1 | contig 13143 bp, 8 predicted proteins | sample SiratroredBW_FD_76838 | JGI IMG/M metagenome (GOLD analysis project Ga0099825, IMG submission 76838) | Root nodule microbial communities of legume samples collected from California, USA - Siratro red BW | ecosystem: Host-associated > Plants > Roots > Nodule | place: USA: California | collected... | reverse complement strand
TTCGAACAAAAAGGTTGATAAATATGGTGAAAATCACATGAAAGCTAAGTTTCATCAACAACCAACAAATTGAAAATTCTAATTTCAGATTTTTTTTTTCCAGTTGTTTGCAGGGTTCAGCTTTCAAGTGTTGAATGAATGGTCATTTCTTTTAACATCAGTTGGATTCATAGTTTTCATATAAATTAGTTTAATAGGTTAATTTCATTTCATTAACCCATCAAAAAATCATTTAAATTTTATTTTAAAATAAAAATGATAAAAAAACCTAAAAAAATTAAATCCACTCAAATTTAAAATAATAGCAGACCAAATTAAACTTTTAAAAGATAAAAAAAATTAAACGAAATTTTATAATTAAAGTAAAGACAAAAACAATAATGTATCCATATATCATACATCAAAATTTATTATAAATTAAATTTTTAAATATGTAATTTATATTAAAAATAAAATATATCAAATATATATTTGAATATTAAATTATATTTTAATACTTTATACTTTTAAAATTATTTATTCGATTTATATTAACCAAAATATTAATAAATTAAGGTACATTTTTGCCAATATATGGTAAAAAAATATGGTTTTAAAGAAGAAAAATATGGATAGATGGAATTAAATAATAAAATAAGATTGTCACTAAAATGTAGTTTTGAAAAATGTAAACAATAAAATGTACAAGTAGATAATTAAGAAATATGATTTTGTAGTTGCTAATTACAACATAAACACCTTACCAAGGCTTTAACTCTAATTTGTCAATATGAATATTTCACCATGAAAGAAAAAAATAACATGAACGAAATATAGAATTTAAGTTATTTTTAACAATTTAGAAGTCCTTGAACAAACCTTACCTTTTCCAAGGCTTAAATAAATTTAAATTTGTTAGAGAATATGTCCAAAATTTGAGAGTCAAAAACCATATTCACAACCGAGGTCTAAGACCAAAAGAAGTTTACATTGGATGAGCTACTGGAAATTACATGAAGTACATCTTCAAGATAGAGAAAAAAAAAGCCTGAACCTTATATGATCAAGGTTTGAAAACTAAAATAAAGTCAACTCCCATTAGAAGAAAGGAAACCATAACATTAAGCTTTAGAAGTAGTCAAAGCAAAATTATTAGATGATGGATCAAACAATTCAACTGACGAAGAGATATCTCTAATGTCGAGACGTTTCAAGAAACTTCTACAATACAAAGGACAAGAAAACAAGGGATTTCCATTCAAAACGAAAGAAGGATCCTATAGGCAAAAGGAAAATGAAGCCTCTAACGATGTATTTTGCTACAAATGCAACAAACCTAGTCATATCAGGTCCACGTGTCCAAGACTAAAGAAAAGTGAAAAAAAAAGAGACTAATGGCTTCGTGGGATGCACATACTCTAAATTGGGTTTCACAGCATATGTGCATGTCCATATGTGTTTAAGACTTATATTGCTAAAGTGATATATCCTACAACTAAATCTAACCCTCATTTATGTTTGATGAATCCTCCTCATCTGATGATGATGATGAGAATGATCATTCCCGTGAAGATCTTCACAACAATGGCAACATCTTGTTTGAGCAATATTTTAAAATTTGAAACAAAACAAGAAAAAATTGCCTCTAATAAGAAACCTACCATATTTGCTCAAACAAGAAAAAATTGCATCTAATAAGAAACCTACCATATTCACATAGACTATGTCAATAGACTTTGTAAAAAATAAAGATCTAGAAGAAAAAAATAACATGTTGCAAGCATGATTTTTCAAAGTTTTCAAAAAGCTCTAAATCTTCTTTTCTCAACCTCTAAACATGGGTCTGACAAGTCCTATTTAGGATATGATCTTAAAGGGAAGAAACAGAAAAATAAGTTTATTTTTTAAAGAAAAAAATTATTTTGTGACTATTGTATCAAGCCCAAACACATTAGTGCCAAGTGAAAACTCAAATGGAGATTCTAAAAAACTAATAGGAAATAATCCAAGAAGGTTTGGGTTCCCAGAGAACTAATAATTCCTATTGTAGATAAATCATAAGGAAAAAAGTCAAGAACAAAGTTGATTCCTGGACAGTAGATGCTCACAACACATATCAAACACAAATTCTATATTCTAACCTCCAAAGTCATGAAGACATAATCTTCAGTGAAGCCAACAAAGGTAAGATTAATGGTATTAGGTTTGTAAGAATATTTGATTTAGTTTGCATTAAAAAAAAATTGGTACATAGAAAGCTAAAGTATAGTCTTCTAAACATAAGTTAATTATGTAACAATGGATATATAGTTTCCTTTAATAAGGACACGTGTAGTCTCATTATCTGATGGACATATTCTGTTTATTGTTAGATGAAAGAACAATCTTTATGAGATTAATCTCCTGGATTTAAGTAACAAAAAGGTCATCTACTTGTTTTTGTTTTCCATAGAAGATGGAAGATGAAAGATGGTTATGTCATAAAAAGCTAGCATATAAACCTCAAATATATTTCAAAACCTTCATAGAAACATCTTGTACAAGGTTTACCTAATTTATCTTGGAAAACATATCTTCTTTGTGAAGCATGTTGGAAAGGGGAACAATTGTGTCTACACCCAATTTCGTTCGGAAAAATAAAATTATTTCAAAATAAACAATATATAAAATTAAAATAAAACATTTGTGCTATGTAGTTTTTATCGTATTTTGTTGTTTAAATAAATAAAAAAAAAGAAAAAAGTTTTGATTACATTTTTTATTTTAATGAATAAAGTTTTGAAATAAAATTATAAAAAAAAGAAAAGGAAAAAAAAACAACAAAGTAAAATGAAAAAAGAAAAGGAAAAATAAATAAAATAAAAAATGAAAAGTATAGAAAAATAAACATAAAAATAAGAAAAAAAAGTGTTGGACTGTTTTAAATAAACTGCAGAAAAACAATAAAAAAATAAAATCCGTTAAGAGATTTAGTCCGAAAATAATTTGTCTTTGAATAAAGCCCAAATTAATAAATGATTCATTTTATTGAGGTCTAACACATTAAAAGTGAGTTAAAAAAAGGAAAATAAAATTGATACTTTGCATCTCTTCTTATTAAAGTGTTGTCACGCCATACTTTCTCTCCACTGAATAATCTGACTGCCATTTCAGGAACTCATTTTTAATGCACAAAAATTAATTTAAAAATCAAAAGAAAAAGGTTAATTAATGAAAATTTGAACAGATTGACTAGGGGAATCTGATAATAATTGGTGATTATTCTTCTTAATTACAAATAATGATATTAATTGGATAAAATGATGGTAATAATGAGTGGTTATTGTGCTTGCAAATAACTCTGATTAATTTTGATTGATTCTTTAGCATCAAATGGAAATTAGGGGGCAGATTCATTCATTGAATTGATATAGTAGAGCCAAATGGAAATTAGGGGGCAGATTCATTCATTGAATTGATCTAGTAGAGCAATTGAGGGGTCTGAGGATTTTTTATAAAAGAAAAAGACCAAAATAAGGAATGGGGATTTGTATTTTACACCCATCTTTACAAATATCAGAGAGTTACACACATTTTACACACGTTTTTAAGAAAGCACTAGAATTACACACGGAAAAAATTACTGAAGATCTAGAGGCTTGGAATTAGAAAAGGGGGGTGAATTTCGTTAAAGCTTATCTTCAACTGATATGTCTTGATCGTTCAGCCTCATGTGATTGTTCTATTTGTTCTTATTCTGTTTGTCCTTATTTTGTTTGTCTTGACTTGTTTAAATTTCAATATCATGAGTATTAATATTTTTTATTGCTTGTAAATAAATTTGTGTTATAAATTTGTTTTTGTTATATAAGAGATGTTGCTTTAAGCATGTCTCAAATTTGTTTTTGTTATATCGGAGATGCTGCTCTAAGCACGCCACGTTGTTTAATTTAATTTTGTCTAGAGAATGCTGTTTCACATGGTCTCAGAGGACCCAAAATAAAAAGAAACCTAAATCTCAGCAGATCATGGAAGCAAGAACATTAGAATACTCAAAATAGACTCTAAACCATTTTTATTTTTATATTATTATTATTATTACTTTTTTTTCTTACCAAATCAATAAATAATGTCTTATTTCAAGTAAATTTTGTAAAGATAAAAATATATTAAAGATTTCCAAATTTTTAATAAAAAATAATAAATGTTTCCCAAAAAAAAATAAAATTTATCATTTTTGAAAAAGTCTATAAAATATTTTCCAAAAGTTAATAAAATATCAAAATTTCGAAATTAAAAATATATACAAAAGTTTCCAAAATAAAAAGAATAAATAAATCAGCTTTTAAAAATAATTAAAAAATAAAATATTTTCAAAAATAGTAAAAATGTTTACTTTTCATAAAAAAAGAAAAATGTGAAACAGTTTCAATAATCTAAAATATTAACAATAAAAAAAATATAAAATTCTCTTTTAAAAACAAGATTAAATGAAATTTAAAAAAAATAAAAAAAATACGAACAATCATAACAAACCAATTTCAAAAATTAGAACTACGTAAACCTTGATTTTCTATCATGGATAGAGATACGTAAGACCAAGGTCAATCCTTGTCGGCCTCAAAAAAAATATATGTTTATTTGTTTTATTTTTGCTTATTATTTTTATTTGCATAATTGTTATTATTTGTATTATGTTTATTAACATGTTTTATTTTTCTTATTTATGTATTTGTTTAGTTTTTTATATTTGTTTGTTTTGTTATTTTATTTGTCTTTATTCGTATAATTATTGTTATTATTTGGGAAAAATGACATTTTGTAAAACCACACTTATTTCTATTCATTTGATTAGATGTACCGTCTTAGGACGAGCGTTGTGGGATGCTAATACCTTCCCCACAAGTAACCGACTCCTGAATCTTTGAATCTGGTTCATAGACTTTTTTATTTTTGGTTTTTCTATGGTTTTCCATAATAAACTATGGTTATAAACTATGGTGGCGACTCCGATCTCAATTTAAATATTTTTTTTAAAAAAAATTTGATCGCCTCGTCGTGATCCCGGTTGCGACAAATTGAAAATCACTTCTAAAACCAAAAGTCATGTTTCCACTTTAAGAACTCTAGAGTTGTTTGACATGGATTTATTTGGTCCAATAAGAACATTGAGTCTTGTCGCAACTGGGATCATGACGGGGACAGTGAAGAAAAATAAAATATTAATAATTTGAAAATTAGGAAAATGAGTCACCACCATAGTTTATCATTAAAAAGTATGAAAAGAACCGAAAAAAAGGATAAGACAAGTATGTAAGAACTGGATTTCGGTCCGGGAGTTGGTTACGTGTGGAAAAGGTATTAGCACCCCCACAACGCCCGTCCTAAGACGGTACCTTTAATTAAAAAAAAAAAATAAGTGTGGTTTTGAAAATGTTTATTTTTCCATAGAAAAATAAATTACAAATAAAAAATAAAGAAAATATTCTTTTTTATTTTGGGGCCCGAAAATGTTTGACTTTGCTCTTACGTATTTCCATCAGGGATGTAAAATCAGGATTACGTAGTTTTATTAATAAATTTGTTTGTTGGTTGTTTGGATATTTTTTAATTTTGAAATATTTTATACTTTTAGAGATTTGATATATTTTTTTATTTTGAAAATTTTTTATTATTCTTAAAATTAAACTTCATTTTGGATATCATTAGACGTGTACGGCCCTTTTGATAATCCAAACGAAATTAATTTTTTTTTTTAAATTAGATTCATGTAATACGCGAACGGCCATTTATGAATTAAATCAAAGATTTATTTTTAAAAGAAAAAAACTCACATGACGCGTATGGCCATTTAGAGATTTAAATTTAATTTAATTTTTATTTATTATTATTATTATTAAAATAAAAATCTCACATGACACGTATGAACATTTGGAGATTTAAATTTAATATTATTTTTATTAAAAACATGGACACGGGACGACGTGAATGGTAGTAGGTATCCAAATTTTATTTTATTAAGAATAAAAAAATTATAAATATAAAACAAATAAAATAAAATAAAATAAAAAATATCTAAAGTCTTAAAAGAGTGATGGAAGTGCATGAGTAAAAAAATGTTGTTTGTCAAATGTTGGGCTGACTCAATTATTTTTAGGTTAGGGCATATTTCGTAATATTGGGGGGGTGAAAAAAAAGGCCCAACTCTTAAACCCTAGCCACCCACCACCTCCATGGAACTTCTTTCACACCTATGTTAGGTCTACTCAAGGTAGACCGAGTGTGGTGGTGATGCTTGACGGCAAGGAGGGAACAACAAAGGCGTGGTGCAGGGAGTTGGAGAGGAGGTGCAGGGAGGTGCATGGGGGAAGTGTGGTAGGTTTTGGTCTATGGGGTGTGGTGGTTCTGGTAGGACGTGGTGGTTTTGGCAGGCGTGGTGGCAAGGAGGATTTGGCGTCATGGTGCAGGGAGGTGGTGGTGAGGTGTTGGGGTGTCATGGGGAAATGATAGTGAGGTATTAGGGTGCCATGGTTTAGTGTTGTGGAGATGCGTGGCGGGAGCAAGGTGAGATGGAAGAGATTGGTTGGAAGGGTTTGTGAGAGCTTGGTGGCGTGGTTGAGGTGCAGCAGAGGCGTAAAACATCCTTGCAATTTCACAATCAAGAGTATCTCTGGCTTAAATATTGAAAGAAGACTCCAAAGGACCTTTTAATTTAAAACCCTTATTTGTTTGATTTCCTTTATTAGATACTGGTAGAGGGACCTTTCTTTTCTTCGAAATCTCTATTTTCAATGTTGTTTCATTGTCTAGTTTTTTAAACTCAATTCTAACTCCTTCTCCCTTAAGTTGTAATAAATGAGCTCCTACTCTAGTGTAAGATTCATTGAATGAAAAATCACATTGCATTTGATCATATTATTCCCTCCACCAGGAGTTTTACTTCGATAGCTTGATTATTCATCTTAATTTTCTATAAAAAAATAAATATAAAAAATTTACTTACATACAAAAATGAAATAAGTTTATCCAATATAAACTAATTGATAAATATAATAAATAAGACATGTGGAAAATTAAAAATTAATTATAGTATAATATATATTATATATTTTTAAAATAATATTTAATTATTATATTATTTAATATTATTTAATATTTTTTATTTTAGTATGATTATTTAAAAATATAATAGGATATTTAATTTTTTAAATTAAAAATTTATTTTATTTTTTATAATATTAATTTATCATTTAAAAAATAGATTAAGTTATAACACCTATTTTATGTTTATAATATAAAAATAAAATAATAAAATAAAATAAAAATATACTAGTCAAATTGTAAAAATTATAAAATATAATATGATTATATAACATGATATATTTAAATGTAAATTAAAAAACATAAATTAAATAAAAAATATTATTTAAATTTTAAATATAAATAAAACATAATAATTTAAACAATTAGTATTATATGATAAAATTCTATGAATATAATCATTAATATAAATTATTATCAACAATAAATTTACTAACGTATATAAATAAAATAATAAACTACAAATAGTATTATAAATAACAATAGAATATATAAAATAGAAAAGTTTTTAAAACGTGTATTATTTTTGTATATAGTGAAAAAGGTATTACCAAAATAGTTAAAAGTTTAATTATTAAAATCAAAGTAAATAATAGACTTAGTATAATAAGTATTTATATTTTGTACTTTAATATAATAAAAATAATGAAAAAAGACTACCGTATTATTAATAAAATAATAAAAATGAAAACATTTTAAAATCAAATAAACTTACTTTTTACCCTTCTGGAAGTATCTAGAACGTCTCTGCCAACATGCAAACGTTCTTCTTCAATCTCCTCACGCAAGCGTTCTTCGTCTCTGCCAACACACAAACATTCTTTGTCAACACAACATTCTTCTTCAATCTCCTCACGCAACGTTTTTCTTTACTCTTTCTCGTTCTTCTTCACTCCTCCAGGTAGCGTTCTTCTTCACTCCTCCAAGGTGTATACTTTTTTCTTCTTTCTTTAAAGATCCAAAATCAGATAACGTTCCTCCAAGTCGTATACTTTCTTATTCTTTCTTCAAAGGAGCTTTTCCAATTTATAGATAATAGTGAGACAGAACACTGAGAGTTCTTCCTCACCGATGATTCATTTGTCTCTTGTTTCTTCTATTATTTATAATCATTTTTAAGAGATTATTTAACTGATTTGAGGAATAACTTTATTTGATTTAGATACAATTTGTTTATTGGTTACGATTTCTATTTGGATGTTAAGAGTTGTTTATTGGTTACGATTTCTTTTTGGATGTTAAGATTTGTATTTTATTTTAGTGGAAGATGTAGACCGTGTCTTATTTACGTGTCCAATAGAGTGAACTGTGTCCGTCGGAAGAATGAGTGTCCGACACGGTGTCGTTCACACTTCCGCCGTATGTCCGTGTCGAAGGTGTGTCGAAAGCGGAGAAGCGGGACATTTGGGTCGTGTCCGAGCTTCATAGTTGGAGATACATGGTGAGAGAGGATTGAGGTATATATAATGGGTTATTTGTATTTGTAATAAACATGTATTCTAGGGTTTGGTTTGGTTTTAGTGCATGGCGATTAGAGTGGAATGGGATGGGTACTTTGGTAGGATCTGCATGAGAGATAGGAGTGCTCGTGGAGGTGAATGGTTAAAGGTGGAGGTTGAAAAGAGGGAGTGAGGGTGATTGGATCATGGCAGCGTAGTGTCGAGTTTATTTATTTTATATTTTTTTGTTGTGAACTGTGGTTTGGAGAATATACCAAAATGAAGCAAAAACAAAAATGAGAAAACAACATACTTTTAAATTTAAAGAGCATGATAATTGAGCATCTTACCTTCATTCCTCCTCATCTTTGCTTTTCTTTTTTTTTTATAAGTGTCTCCCTTTTCCCTCTTCTTTTCTATCTTTCTTCTCTGTGCTCTTTATTTTTGTCTCTTTTCTCTCTCTCTCTCTCTTTATTTTTCTCTGTCCCTTATTATTTTTTCTCTTTGTCAGTGATTTTTTGTATCTTTTCTCCTATTTTCTTCGTATCCTTTCCAAGTGATGAGTGAGTCCTTTAAAAATGAGAGTCCTCTTTCCCAGAAGTGAACGACTCCTTTTATTACTTATCATTTTTATTGTGAAGTGAAAGTAATTCAGAGCAGTTTTGAAAAATGGACCCATTCTGCTCTCTTTTTATTATTATTTATTATTAAAGATTAACGTGCAGATAAATTTGGGATGAAGCAGTTTGAAAATGGTCACATTTTATTATTTTATTATTATTGTTATTTATATTTTATTTTTTTATTATTGTGAAATGAAGAACGTGGGTGGTTCAGAGCAGTTTTAAAATTTACTTATTCTCTTTCTTTTTTTATTTATTATTATTATCCTTATATTTTTTATTATTTTGTGGAAGGTTAAGATTGAGTGGGAAGCTACATTGAATCTTCCTTCTATATATTTATTTATTTTTATTTTTATTTTTTATTTTTTATGTTTTTATTATTTTCTCTTTTTTCCTTTTTATTTATTTATTTTATTTTTCATTTCTTTTATTATTACTATTATTTATTTAATTGTTTTTGTTTATAAAAAATCTAAACTAATCAAGTATATTTTTATTTTTCTTTTGATTAAAAAATCTTTAATTTTAATTTTAAAATTACCTGGACGAAATTAGGTGTTGACAAGTCTAAAGGGAAAGTGATATGGTCTTGTCATTGTTGATGACTATTCTAGATTCACATGGATTTTCTTTGTGGCCTACAATAGTGAGTTATTCCATGTATTTGAAATATTCTAAAAGAGTACCAATTGAGCAAGATTATTATATGTCTAGAATCAAAAGTGCCATTGGACATGAAGAATTTCAAAAGTTTTGTGAATCAAATGGTGTACACCATAATTTCTCTTCACCACGAACACTTGAACAAAATAGGTTATGGAAAGAAAGAATAGAACTCTCCAAGAGATGGCTAGGACCATACTATGTGAAAACTCTTTACCAAAGCATTTACGTGTAGAGGCAGTCAACACTGCTTGTTATGCACAAAACAAAACATTGATAAGACTCATGCTAGAGAAGACTTCCAATGAATTATGGAGAAACATAAAACATATATTATTTTCATGCTTTTGGCTACATCTGTCATATCCTTAACACCAAGGATCAAATGGGAAAGTTTGACTCTAAGGTTGATAAATGTACATTTCTTGGTTATTTTGAAAAATCAGAGGATTATAGAATATACAACTCTCGAACATGATGGTAAAAGAAACCATAAATCTCAAGTTTGACGGTGTTTCTCTAATTGATAGGAGGCTATCAAATCTTGAAAATGATTTTGCATATTAGCAAATTTCTAAACCAAGTGAGAAAAAAGAAGATGTTAGTCCATTTGTTGATGCAATAAGGGGATCAAACGAAAATAAAGCAACAAACAAAGATGCCTTAGTAGAAGAAGGACCTTATGTACTACCTCACTCAAGACAAACCATTCAGAACAAATAGATATACGTTTCTTCTCACCCAAATGAGCAAATCTTGGGAAAAAGTAATGATGGTGTCAAAAGTAGACCTTTCTTTAGAAATAAAGATAAAATGGCCATGGTGTCTTAGATTAAGTGTAAAAATATTGAAGAGGCTTTGTCAAATGAAGAATGGATTCTAACATGGAGGAAAAGCTTAATCAATTTACCAGAAAATGATATTTGGATGCTAGTACCACCTCCATCTTATTAGAGTGTCATTGATACAAGATAGATCTTCAAGAACAAATTGGATGAGAAACACAAAGTTGTAAGAATTAAGGTTAGATTAGTAGCACAAGGCTACAATCAGCAAGAAGGTATAGACATTATTGAAACCTTTGCTCTAGTTGTGTATCTTAAGGCAATAAGAAAACTATTAGCCTTTGTTGCTTGAAAGTATAAAAGTGTATCAAATGGATGTAAAAATTGCTTTTCTAAATGACTTTATTGAAGATGAAGTTAATGTCAAACAATATATTGGTTTTGAAGACACATCCAATCCAAACCACATTTTTAAACTAAAAAATGCTTTATATAATCTTAAAACAAGCTCTTAGAGCTTGGTACGAATGAATGAGAAATTTTCTTTTAGAAAATAGTTTTAAACAAGGAAAGGTTTATACTACCTTATTCAATAAATAACGTAATAAATAATTTCTAATAGTGCAAGTTTATGTAGACGATATTATCTTTTGTGGTTCTAATGAATCTTTGTGCTAGGATTTCTCTAGGTTGATGTAGGAAGAATGTGAAATGAGCATGATGACAGAGCATAAGTTCTTTTTAGGGCTCTAAATTCATCAAAAAGAAAAAGAGATAATCATCCATAAACAAAAATTACATAAACGAGATGTAGAAAAAGGTCAACAGAGATGTAAAACCCATCAAGCCTCAATGCATAGTCTAAAATCTTGACTAAGAATGAAAATGGTAAGAAAGTAAATCAGATGATCTACAAAGGTATGCTTGAATCTCTAATCTATCTTACTTCTTGTAGGTCTGACATTATGCATAACATTTGTTTGTGTGCATCATTTTAGTCAGATTCTAAGGAGTCTCATCTTAAGGTTGTAAAGCAAATCTTTGGATATCTTATGGGATCCATTAATTTGTGTTTGTGCTACAAGGAAAATAAATATTAATTTCATATTGGAAGGATTACTATAGATATCATATTGAAAGAAAAAGCACAAATGGAAGTTGATAATTCCTTGGACCATGTCGTATATCTTGGTCAAGCAAGAAACAAAATTTAGCTAATTTATCCACCATTGAAGCAAAATGTAAGTTTTTTGAAGGTTGCTTCTATCAACTCCTATGGGTCATGTATCCACTTGAAGATTACTCTAGTTTTCAAAGAAAATATACCTATATATTGTGATAATACTAGTGTAATAAATTATCTAAGAACTTCATCCAACATTCAAAAGCTAAACATATAGAAGTGAGATATCATTTTATTCATGATTATGTTAAAAAAAAAAAAAAGCTTTTGATTTAAAATTTGTTAAGACAGGCCACCAATATATTGATATCCTCACCAAGGTATTGCCTATTAAAAGATTCAATTTCATTAAATCTAATGTAAAATTAGTAGAGTTCACATATGATTAATTGGCTAGATGATGGTATTGTCTTTATAATATTAATTGGTTAGACAATGGTATTGTCTCTATAATATTAATTGGTTGTGTGAGATTGTGCATATGAAACATAAATCCTTTCTCAGTAGACTTAATATTTCTAAAGATGTAAGTAATCACTAAATGATCTATCTACAATGGAGACAAATGTTTAATGCACAATCTTCCAAGCACTAATTTACTAAGAGAAGTAGAATAACTAGTAGGGTGATAGCTAATGCTGACTTGATCTCCCAAAAAGAAAAGAAGACAAAATTGTAGCAAACATTTAATGACCCTCAAAAGGAGTATCATTCATTCAAGAAAAGTAAATGAAAATAAATTTTTTCACATGAAGAGAAAGGAGGTTTCAGAAGAAAGCATGACAACTGATAATATTTATTTTATTATATTTTTTGTCTTATTTTTATAATGAAATCAAATCTTTCTAAATTTAGAACTTTCCAAAATCCCATTTTTTCTCTTTTTATTATTAATTTGAATTTTGTTATAAATAATTGACTACTTGAGTTTTTAATCAAATTTTACTCTAAATCCTATCAATTTTGTCAAATAATTGAACATGAAGTATTGGATAATGAAGAGCATGAGCCTATGAAGGAGGAAATAAAAGATTAAAAAAGACGTAGATTAAGTTGCATCCAACACCACTTCAGTTGGACTGGATGCTAGTTGGGCCAAAAGCTACATGAATTTGAAGTCGCATCCGATGCCACTTTAGCAGACTACGCTTGGATAAAAGATATTATATTGGATGGAGGGAGTTGATGATATTGCTCATTTATCCTAACTATTAGGTGTTCCTACACCATTCCAATTTATTGTTATTTTTAATGTAATTTAATGTGGAAATCCCACCAATTTTGAAACTATATTGGAAGAATAAATTTCAAATGACTAGCCATTACAATTTATACATAATGAATTCATGTACAATTACTCTCTTCACCACTTACATTTCATGTGTGTG
>Ga0099825_1007590_pt1 | contig 13148 bp, 6 predicted proteins | sample SiratroredBW_FD_76838 | JGI IMG/M metagenome (GOLD analysis project Ga0099825, IMG submission 76838) | Root nodule microbial communities of legume samples collected from California, USA - Siratro red BW | ecosystem: Host-associated > Plants > Roots > Nodule | place: USA: California | collected... | reverse complement strand
TATTTTTTATATTTTTTATATATATATATATATATATATATATATATATATATATATATATATATATATATATATATTCTTAATTTGTGTTTAATTTAATTTTATCAGATGATTTTTTTTTTCATTTCCAAATTTTTTCCAGGAAAGAAAAAAATTATATCATATTTTTAGTATATATTTTATTTAGAATTCTTAATTTTCAAAAGAAAAAAATGAGAAGAAAAAGTGAGATGATTTTCTATAAATTAAAATTAGTATATTTGTATAATTTACATAAGTTTTAGAAGATATATTTATTTAAATTCTTATTTTTAATCCGTGTAAGTAATTTTAGTCTCTTTTTGGTTGTCTATACTAGATTTTGGTTGTAAAGTAACCGCATGGGCAACTCAATCTATTTGAAAATGATTCCGTTTGTCAAGAAATCATCTGGAACAATGTCATTTCACAATTGTTCAAAAATTGGCCGCTCATTTTTTAAAGTAAATTTTTCTTTATACAGCTGGAAAGTGCTTATTTTTATCAGAAAACGCACCCTTGAATCTCCTGACAACTTACAGTTTCATTTGCTCTTACTTTTTTTTTTTTTTTGGTGGTTACTTGTTTTATTTAAAAGCTATACTATAAGAATTATTTGGATTATCTCCCTGATTTTGATATTTTAAAATTTATTAAAAACTTTTTAAATATATCAAAAGAAGTGTATTTTAAATGCATAAATATCTGGACTCATTTACTTTTTAATATATATATTAGTTAGAAGCTGTATTTTATTCAACTTGGAAACCATAATGTAGCAGAAGGTCCTATGTTTCTATCTGGAATAAATTTTTGAAGAAACCTTGGGAGCAAGAGAACAAATAAAGGAAAGGTAGTAAATTTTAGTTAGCCGATGATCCAGGGATTGTGAAGGATAAACCTTTTACTCACACTCAACACTCGGCGATTGGTAATTTGACTATGGGCAATACAGGCTTGAAAGGTTTGGTAAAACTTTCAGCTTATCATCATTGTCTGATATTGCTCAGGATCCAATGCCCCAGTCTCTGGTTGATGCAAATACATATATTGGAAGGAAGGTTGTAACAAGATTAATTTAGCCCATGTGTATATCTTTCATGTCCATCTTGAATGTCATAAGACTTGTCTCCCGGAATGCTTTGAGGCAGCAATCTAACCTAGAGCATGAGTTTTACGTCCAACTCTATTTCATTTTGTAAATTGAGTGGTTTGTACTTTAGGTTTTATCCATTACTTGCACTGCATAATTACAATTTGCGTACTTACCATACAAATTTGAAACAAGTTGGGAGAAAGGACCTTAAACACCCCAATGCCTGGTAATTAGGATAGGTATCACTGCCACTTAAATACAACACACTTTTATTACACTACCATTCTAGAGGAAAGCAAATCATTGATTTAATGTTATTATAAATTTATCACACAACGTTTTTTGCTCTGCCCATCCTTATCCCATGGAAGTATTTAAGGATCTACAGTACATGATTATTTAATGAAATGGTCTCCTTTAATTTCATTTTGTAGATTCTACCATTAACTTACATGTTAATACTTGCTTATATAAATATATAGATAAAACGTTGGTTGCATAAATATTTCAATGTAATGTTCTCATCAAGAAATATTATTTAACTTGAAAGAACCTTCCTAAAAATATCTCATAAGAGATGCTCTTAGTTTTAAGTCAAAGATTAATTATCTCTTGATTTCATGTAGTTTTTGTTATTTCTTGTTTATGGCAACAAGTTCAACACATGGTAATTGAACCTTTATTTTTTTTATGTTCGTTAATTTCTTTTTGTGAACCAGAGTATGTTTTGGGTTAAAGACTAATCGTTCGAAGTATTAACATTATTTAAGAAAGTTATCACCAAAAATGATTTACAAGATCAAACAAAGCTTTTATCTAGTAAAAAAAATGTTTTGCCAAATTTGGGTTAAATGTAATAAATAAATAAATAATAATAGATTATTTACTTTTAGAAGACACATGTACACAAGAGATAATTAAAATTCAAATCCCTTAGTTACTAATTTAACTGATATTATTATAGTTTTAATAAAGTATTTATAACATTTTTAATAGCGTAAATTAAAGAAAATGTTACAATTTTTTAAAAATTAATTATACTTAGTAAATTGGTTGATAATTATTTAATATGTTCCCGTTTCAACAAGATATCTCTATTTTTTAAAAAAGTTTAACATGTTAAGAAATCATTTATAACAAGCTTGAAAATAATTAAAATGATAGTTTTTAAATTATCAATTTCAACTTGACCATTCTCAATTTTAAGAAAATTTATTATACCTTTTAAATAATAAAACATAAAAAAGTCGATTATCATTATTTTCGAAATTTTGAATTTTGAAGAGCGAATTTATAACATCTTTTAAAATTTTAATAAAGCATTTACAGTAATTTTAAATTTTTTTATAATGTATTAAATTGAAATTACTATTTTAATATCAGTCACTTTTCACTTCAAGAAAATATTTGACATTTTAATGTTTAAGTTTCTATTCATATTAATTTTAAATAATTACAAATAAAAAAATTGAATATTGTTATTTAATCTCAGCCATCTAAAATTATTTGACAATCTTATGTCATCTTTAAGGCATTCCTCACCGTGTTTAATTTAGTCCTTAGCAAAATGTACAAATGACATGCAAGTGCTTATACTAAAACCATTGTTTAAAAGAACTTGCGTTGAACTTGAACGAGGTTTTTTTTTTTCAAGTTTAAATTAAGTTAAACATTTAGTTTAACTATATGAAATTTGATATAAATATTTAAATGTAGGTGACATTATTAAGTTCATGAAATTAAAATAAACAATTAATTTAAGTATCGGATGCTCCTATTTTAACTATTTAAATTTGTAATAAGTAAAAACTAAAACAGCAAAATATCGCTGTCCAAAACAAATTAAAACAATAAAAAATAAAATAAAATAAAACTATCCATCATATTAGTACTAACTAAATTAATTAATTGCTTTAACGAGTGAATTAATTAATTATCTAAGGAAAATATTTTGGATTGGATAAGTCATATATACGTGTGTGAATCAAGTAACACAAAATTATTCTATTTGAATGAACAGCTTTAACTTTCAAGCTCCATGTCTCCTTTGATTAAAACATACACGTGTTGCAAAGAGGAAAATTAATTTATGTCTAAAAGTTACTTAAACGTGATTATCTTATTGAGATGAAAAAAAAAAGGGGTCAAATTTCTGAGAAATTGAGGTTTGTAAGGTGGCTCAACCTTCTTGGACAAGTTTCCTCAGAGAAGTTAAAATGCTCTGAAGTCAACCCCAGTTTCTGCACATTTCTTCTCTTCTGTGCTTTCTTTCAAGTTTTTTTTTTTGGTTCCTCTTTTCCTTCTTCTTCTTATCCTCTTCCTTGAACCCATTAACGTTTCTTTAAGTTCTTGATTACTTGTGTACCTTTTCTATTCAATTTCCCCAAAATCCATCTCAATTTATGCGATCTAAACCCACTGATCTCTTCTGTTAACCCTTCCCTTTGATCTCTTGTTATATTCCTTAGAATTTTGGTTTTAAGCCATGGGCGACATGAAAGACAAGGTTAAAGGGTTCATGAAGAAAGTGAACAACCCTTTCTCCTCTTCATCATCTGGAAAATTCAAGGGCCAAGGTAGAGTCCTCGGTTCTTCTTCTACACCCACCAATTCCAATCCTACCCCTCGCCCCATTCCTTCCCTCAACCCTAATTCCAAACCCTCTTCATCCAATCCCAAACCCACTTCAACCAATCCCAAACCCTCGCCCCACAATACGGAACCCGATAGAAGGATCGAGAAGCCTCGCAAAGATGGTGATGGGTTTGACCCGTTTGATTCTCTGGTCACTAATTCCAACAGATCGCAAAACGGGTATTCACTGAACGTGTATGAATGCCCCGTTTGTAAACAACCCTTCGGATCCGAAGAAGCTGTGTCTGAACACGTGGATGGTTGTTTGAGCAACCGTGTTGAGCGTGAGCCTATAGGTGATGATGGAAACGGGGTTTCAGAGAGTGAGGGTGGGTCTAACACTAATGGCGAATTGGAGGTTTGTGTTGGGACATACATTTCAGGGAACCCATCTGAGGGATCGGTTGATATTGTTCTGAAACTGTTGAGGAATATTGGTAGGGAACCTGAGAATGTGAAGTTTAGGAGAATCAGGATGAATAATCCTAAGATAAAAGAGGCTGTTGGTGATGTTGCTGGGGGAGTTGAGTTGCTTAGTTTTCTGGGGTTTGAACTCAGGGAGGAGAATGGAGAGACATGGGCAGTGATGGAGGTTCCCACAGAGGAGCAGATAAAATTCATCAAGAAGGCAATTGCATTACTGGAATCACAACTTGTGCAGCAAGAACCTCCAAAGGAAGAGGACTCGGCCTCTGCAAATTCTGCGCAGAGGGGTGAGAAAGCCGAGCCAAAGCCAGTCGACAGACAGGTAAAATTGTGTTTGTAATGCTTCTGAAACTGTGCTTGTGCTTGTGAATAGATTATGTTGAGGATCTAGAAAGCCACTGCTTGGTTTTAATCTCGTTAACTTTATTAGGAATATCAAAGATATCTAATACCTGAACAGCAGAGTTAAGAAAGGATATGAAGCGTGTAATGTCATTAACTAATCATTTCCATTGAGTTTGGTGTCCAGCTATAACTTTCATACATAAAGTTGTAGCCTAGGAATTGTTTCTCATATCTTTGCTTTTGTTTCTGGACGTAAAAGTAAGGGCCTTAGTGAGTTGCAGGTTGTTTTAAGCTGTGATCTAGGGTTATATGGACATTCTGAAAATTAGGGTTGATAACTAGGCTGTTTATCTGCCGTTTATTTTATTTTTTTTTATCATGAGGTTGATAAAGTATAAGGCAGAGAACAATAATCCAGAATCTTCTTTAAAAGTTTTCATTTCACAATCGGAAAAGGTTTAAGCAAAACTACTAATTGGGCAAGCTATTATAATGGTGCCCAAGCTTAAACAGCTCAAGAGAAACCCATCCTAATACAATAGTTCAAAAAGGAAAAATCGCGTATGAATTTTAAATATTTTACTTTTTGAGTTTGTCTCTGTTGTTCTTCAAAACGGAATGCATCAGTTTTAATTTATGCAAGGTTGAATTTTTCTGTGTGTAGATCTTGCATGCTATTTTTGTAATTAGTGAAGCCTCATAACTTTTGTAATTTTTTCTTTTTATCCGTTTGTTAGCCCTATAATTCCAAGCTAATGTAGCTTTTGGAGTGCCTGTGAGTCTTTGTTTTAGTTTTCTAGTCGTTTACTTAAGAGGAAAGGCAGAGAGACAGAAACCCTAATTTAAAGAAGGGCATACTTTGTTAATTGTCGGCATATATAAATCAGTTGCGGAATCTGTTAACTGTATGTGAATTCTCCTTATTGTTCAAGCACTTCCATATGTGCATTAGTTATTATTCTGCAAAGCTCTAATTATGTATCATCACTTTCTTGTTAGTTTGGCACTTTAGTACTTTTTACATTTTAGTAAACGTAATCGACTAATTTTAGATTGAATATGCTGTTTTTCCCGATTTAAAATGGCTCCTATAGGTGAAGGTCTTCTTTGCTGTCCCTGAAAGTGTTGCAGCTAGAATTGAGCTACCAGATTCCTTCTATAACCTTTCAGCTGAAGAGGTGAGAAGAGAAGCTGAATTAAGGAGAAAAAAGCTTGCTGATTCTCAGCTTTTAATCCCCAAGTCACTTAAAGAAAAACAAGCAAAAGCTTCCAGGAGGAGATACACGAAAACTATTATTAGGATTCAATTTCCCGATGGAGTTGTACTTCAAGCTATATTTGCTCCATGGGAACCAACCACTGCTCTCTATGAGGTTTGTCCTTTGCTAACTTAATTTGTTTGTCCATGTAGTGATGTGGTACTGTAGCAAGTTAGCTTTACATCTGCTTCTAAATATTTCACACTGACTGCTCCACATGAAACGTTTAGATAGATGTCACTTTGCTGCTCTGCTCGAAACTTTTCTTAGAAATAACGACGCTGATTTTGCAAATGTCATGTGTAACTTGATTGCGTTTAACAAAGGATTTTGGGCATTCTGACAATGATAACCAGTAATCTAAATTGGAGATTTGTTTTGAACTCAAACTTGGAAATTCTTCGTTGCAACGCAGAAGTCTCCCCGTCAACATTTTTCAATTTACAATTAGATGATTGTTATTTTATGTCTCACTGATGCATGTTATAGCAAAACAATAGTAATCTAATTTAGAGCTTTGTTTTGAAGTCAACCATGGAAATTATTCATTGCAACGTACAATTCTTATTAGTGCATATTATAGCAAACACAGATAATGTATTTTGGAACTTTGTTTTTGAACTCAACCATGGAATTTACTCATTTCAACAAAAAAGTCCTCCTTCACTTCACTTCATATTTTGCAAGAGATGGGCTAGCAGTAAGCTAGGATTTGGTCCTCTCCCAGCAAGAGGACGTTCACCTTAACTTAAAAACTTAAAAAGAGCTAATGTGTTTTACTTACAATTAGGTTTTTATGATTGCAGTTTACACACTAGCTCTAATTGGATAACCTGACCTAGTTTTCATTGGCATGTAAAGGCTTGTAACTCATTTTGAATGGATTTTGGCCATTTGTTCTGTTTTGTCTTTCTGTTTATTTTAAGTCAGCAACTGAGCAGTGTTCTATTTTGACATGTTGTTGTAATAGTTTGTGAGCTCAGCACTAAAAGAACCAGGTTTGGAATTTGAGCTAATGCATCCTGTAGTTGTCCAACGGCGTGTGATCCCTCATTTTCCAAAAGCAGGGGAAAAAGCTAAAACAATAGAGGACGAGGACCTGGTACCTTCAGCTTTAATTAAGTTCAAGCCCTTGGAAACAGATTCTGTTGTTTTCACTGGTCTAAATAATGAATTGCTTGAAATCAGTGAACCACTTGTTAATGGTTAAGCAATTAGTTTTGTATGAACAATATTTTGTACTTTCCATGGTTTTTTTTAATTGTTCTGGACATATACACAAATTTGTATACTCATTTTTAGTTGATAATTTTCTATTAAACTTTCATACTTACAAATAAATCACTGTGATGAAGCAATTCTGAGCTGCATTCATGAGGTGAATAATTGTAATCTTCCCGTGCTATATTAGTGAGACTGTGAGTTAGTCTCCATGTTCTCAATTGTGTTGAATCTTCTGATAACTGATAATGTTACTTCAGGACCTGAGCATAAATATGATAAAATAATTAATATTCATAAATTTAAAAATAAATATTGGAGAGAGAGGATCCACTTACTTTAAGAGGAAGTGAAACAAGTTAGTGTCACTCTTTTCATCTTATCTTACGTTTAACAGCTTAGATTAATGGTTTATGGTGCGCATTAATTATTATCTCTCGTATAGAAATTCTAACCTATTCCTGTTGCGAGCTGTGTTCATAACTGTTATAATTATCTCTTCTCTTTATTAGTGTATTAAAAATAAATATAAAGGCAAAAAGAAAGTTTATTTTATTAATATGTACTTATGACCCATTAATGTTTGTTGTTAATGTAAAATAAGATAGAAGATTCTGATTCAAAATAATTCATGTAAGTAGATCTCCACTTTTATTTATATATATTGAATTGAATATCAAGTATGGATTAATTCAATGGAGTTGATATCATTATAGTATGTGCTCTGAACATTAATTTGGTTTGATTTATCGATTAGAGTTTGATCGAACCAGTTCGTCTAGCTAGAGTTTTATAATTATGGTTGTTTTCTGTTTAAAAGATAAAATGTAATTATTTTCAAAAGTACAAATTTAAAAATTATATATATTTTACTCATTGCAAAAGTTGAAATAAAATCATTTGTTAATTAAGACCAAACAGAAATTTATACATGGAATAATTTGTATTTAAAGTAAAACAACGCATGTCACTAAGTAATTCAAAAATTTGGGTTTTAAATACCAATTAACAATGATTAATGTAATTGTTATGCATCTTGTGACGTGACAAGTTCAAGAAATAATTAAATAAACAGTTTAATATTGATTGCTAGTCATACTAATAGGAAACACATGTTGATAAAAAAAATACTAATAAGAATTGCAGAAACCAAAACACATAAAACAGAATACAATTAAATAGGCATCTAGTTAATTATGTGATAAGAGTTATTACATACAACTTTTTCTCTCACATGCAACATCTACGATCTATAGTTATAGAGGGTTACAAAACAAAAATAATAATTATATATTAATTAGAAATACATAATGATAACTAATTAACATCACATAACTTATATTACAAGTTATTGGTTCATCAAACGACATAATATTCGATTATTAGATGACGTACTATTAGACAACTTTTACTACAATTTTTACATTCTCTATCTAGTAAACGGACATTTATAATTATTAGACATTAAATCTTAAAAATAATTAAATATATCAAAATTCATGGTGATCATCTAGTTGACACAAAAAAATAGTTAATTAGACTAAGATCTACGGTGATATTTAAACAAATTTTGTCCTTTTAGGGCTATTGATCCACAGTTGAGAAAAAAAAAAAAGATAAAATGAAAAATGATAGCTCTACCTTACCTTTGGTTAACTACACTTTGTTGTTTGTTCCTATGGATTAGCTGCATCATGAATAATTGGGATAGGCCATTTGGCACTAACTTTGAAATGAGAGAGTCATTGAATAGAACATCTGGTTTTGCTTTTGTTTTATGACTTATTTCTTCTTTTTTGCATCCGCAGACAAAGAAATGAAAGGCATACATGCATCCACCAGTATTGAATTGTTCACGTGGATGGCGGGACACACTTTCCCAAATATTTATAGATATAGATATAGTATGAGCAAGGAGCAATGCGTAACTTAGAATCTTTATAAGTTTAGTGACACTGTTTATGGAAAAGTGATGAAGACCAAAGCAAGTGATAAATGATTGGAGTAAGTGAGTTTTATTAATGTACCACTAAACAATTATCAAAACCAATGCATGTGCTCTCCATCTCCACTTCTATCTAAAATACTAAACCCTAAACAATTATTTTTTGACTTTATATGGGATTTGTATGTTAAATTCACATCTTAGGTGTATTTTTTACCATGAACAAAACAATTATTGGTTATACAATAGTAGATAAAGTACCTAAAAAGTGAGACTTATTTCTCATGAGACTCTCTTCCCTTCCTCAATTGCTTTTCTAATTTTGGAATTAATGCTATTACTTTATCTCAAGCATACACATATGTGCGTAATATTCTTGAAAAAAATACCTTTGAAGTTAGATTTTTAAGTTGGAATATTCATCGTTCAGTCTCCTTCATGCATGGTCAAGATACATTATAGGACCTGACTTTTACTTCTATTACCCCAAATCCTAAATAAATATTCTTTATTCCTTAAATGTCAGATTAACCTTCTAACCAATTTTTGAGTACTTCAACATGTTTCTATATATATATATTTATAAGACTTTAGGTAATTTCCTTATCTTGTTGTATTATTCTTGAATGTGCTCTTTAATCAATCCTTAAGATCGGCTATACTGGAACCCATTGCCAATAGATAAATATAACTAATCCATGTATAAATGTATAGTAAGATAGATAATTCTATAAATTTATTAGTTAATATATTAATCCAATTGAACCAAAAAATATATACCAACAATTTTAGAGCGTATATAATTTTTTGTCAACTTGAGTCTCCTGAAACCGATTAAGATGGTTATTCTATTTTGATTCTTATAATTTACATTTGAAACCTAGCAAAATATTTTGAGTGTTTAAGCAAAATCACCAAATCACATTATTTATCCCATGTTCCTCTAAGAATGTGCCCAACATGTTGTGATATCGAGGAATCATACTCTTAATATTGAGGTCTACGGGATCCATTCAAAAACAAATTTTGCTATAAATAAAAGAGACGAATATTAGGGTAAGAAATATAATAAACAAAAAAAAAAAATCGAATTCACGGACGTGCAATGGTTTAATTTTCTCTTTTGGTACCTACTGCATCCCCTAGGCAAAGTTTTCTAAGTTTACATTATGAATTGAGGATGCATTTATATATCAAAAAACAATTTCCTTCCCACAACTACTCCTATCATTGGGCCAAGTATCTTTCTTAGATAGCATTTGTTAAAGTGTAGAAAAAAAATATTCTAGTAACAACGTGTCCGAAATGTTATTAATTAATAATTATCTATTATAATCATTGTCACCTTTGATTGACTTTCAGAGCATTGAATATTGAGAATTATGAATGTGTTTGATTATTAATGAGACAAGATAATCTATATTAATATATGAACAGGCCAACAATGGCAAAAGTTCAATTAAGCCTATGCCAATGGTGGTGACTTCGATAAGCTATGGTGTGCTAAATTTATTTATGAAGTGGACGTTAATGGTTGTGTTGTGATCACCAATTGTTGCCACCAAATAAAACTTAGCAAATTAATTGTGGTGATTCGTGAGGTAATGAGAGATCGTAGATTATGTTTATGTCAAGTTTCTTATAGTAACGATGAATGATAACATTAATATTCATTTTAGAATAAAAAACACGTTGAGCAAAATTATTCTCATTAATCAACATTAACGTGGGATTTTTTTATAAAAAATATATTGCTTTTATTTTAAAATGTCAATTGCGTAATTGTATAATAAACAAACTATTACTTGTATTAGAAGGTTGGTGGGAAAATGTAAACTAAATAAAATATTCAAAGTATATTAAGAATGGTGACCACTTTATACTAAATTACATGAACTCAAGGTAGTTGTTAACAACTTCTTTTTGAAATCAAATTGGTTGATATATATGTGATTGTGAAGAGGAATCAATAGTAGAGAAGAAACTAACTCATTGAGTAATGTAAAAGAATCCTCTTCAAACTTCATATTAGACTCATGTCAATTCTCTTATCAACACAAAAAGTAAATAAACTTTATATAAATTATTTAATCTTAAAAGCTGCAAATTCTTTTATGTCATTCAAATATATATATATATCAATTTTATAACTAAAATAATAAAAATATGAAATAACTGTCATATTTTTTTCTAGAGTAGTGATTTATAATATTTTTAAATATTATAAAAGATTTTTGTTTTTTACAGCTAAAACATTGGTATTTTTATTAAAGAGAAATACAAGTAAACAAGTCTTAATTTTTTTTATTTTAAATTAATGTTTTCTTCAATTGAATTGATATTAAACCTTTGTTTATTTATTTCTTTGAAAAGAAGAAAAAGTTTGTGAACAAAGGGACGAAAAATAATAAATTTTTAAGTTATGGGTTTAATAACAAATGAAAGAACATGAAAAGAAAAAAAATATTTTATTATTTTTATTCATTAATGTTTGTCTCAACTCATACACATTTATATATTTTCATGTTATGCCAATTGATGATGAAAGATTCTTCCCATCTTTGGTGAAAGTGACACCACATTATTAAAATAAATAAGAAGAATATTTTTACTTCTTTATAATAATTTTAAAATGTCGGAAATCAACATCAATCATATATGTGGTGATTATTTTTTTTAGCTTTCTTCTTCTTCAAAATAATTATGCAACTTAGTTTTATGAAGAGAGAACGTGTTTTGTTTCCTTTCTTCTGTTTTTTATTGAGCGTTTTCCATTTTCTCTATTTTTTTTTATGCCTTATCAAACCAAATGTTAGCATTACTTGTATAATGATACTTCTAATTGACATTTTGTCAATAATATACACCAATAGAAATGAATATGCATATTTGTTGGCATCTCTATTATAATATTAAAGTGTTATAATTTAAAAAAAAATATAAATAAATAATTTTGTAATGATAAAAGTTGATGAATTATATGATTATTTTTTAATTAAAGAGTTAAATGATTACTTTTAAATTGAAAATTTGTACTATTATATATTTTATTAAAGAATACAATTATTTTAATTAATTACAAATAAAATAAAATAACACTTAAAAACAGGTAATAGAAATGGCACTTTTATATCTTATTTGTAACATATTGAGCCCGTGTAAATATTATTAGGATATTTTGATTAAATAATTTTTAAAATAAGTAAATAGGCTTCTTTATTTAGCCTTGGTGAAGACAATGTGGGACCGCCGCACACGGTTTTCTTCCAATGTTTAGTCATTCGTCACATTTGCTTTGTTTATATACTATTACATGAAAAAAGTGGCACGTTGTGTAATAATTAATATAAAATAAAAATATTACTTTTAAAATCTTCCATCTTCCACATAATAAGTTATAAAAAGGTTTTAGTAAAGTATTTATAAATTTGGAGTAGACACACGTCCTTTTTTTGCAATGAAAAACACAGTTTTTTAATTCACAACTTTTACTCTTGATTATTAACTTTATATATAATTTACATCGAGATAATCATAAACTAGTAACTAATAAATTTTCACATTCTCTATGAACTAAACTCACATGGCAGAGTTGAAAATAAATAGTGGTAGATCTGTCCTCTGGATAATTTATTCGTATTGGACTTGTACACATATATGAATATATGAATGTACACATGCACCTTTGCAAAAAAGAATTAGGCAAAATATAATATAAGTTTTTTGTTTTTAATTTATAAATAAATAATTTTAATAGCTTTTGCCGTGTCAACTCCACATGTAGTCACAAGGGGAGGTTACATGTGAAGGTATACCTAAAAAATATATAAGATAATATTATTAAATATGATTCACCAAGTTGAATTTAATCACTGAGAAACTGTCAAATATTGTGAATTTTGTTTAACAAGTAATAGTTAAACTTAGTAATGATTGGGTGTTTCTTTTGTCTGAATCAATGCATGGACAGAAGAGTTATGACTGCCATTGGGAGATGGATAGACCTGTGTGTAATTTCTTATACATATGTAGCCTTTAATTGCATTTTAGGTCATGTAACCAGAAAAAAAAAAAATTCAAGGTTACTTTGTGATAGAGAATTTGTGTAGTTTTTTTTTTTTTTTTCATTTTAAACAGTCACTTTAATAGAAAAATTATATTTATATCCTAATATAGGGTTACATGTGAATAAAAAAAAAAATTA
>Ga0099825_1007586_pt1 | contig 13153 bp, 6 predicted proteins | sample SiratroredBW_FD_76838 | JGI IMG/M metagenome (GOLD analysis project Ga0099825, IMG submission 76838) | Root nodule microbial communities of legume samples collected from California, USA - Siratro red BW | ecosystem: Host-associated > Plants > Roots > Nodule | place: USA: California | collected... | reverse complement strand
AACAATAGTTGTGACTTGTAAGAGGACAAAGGGCAGAACAAGAATAAGAAAACAGTTACGGCTTGCATTCGGGAAGTGAATCATTGATGGCAACAATCTTCTTCTGCAGCTCTGGCTTGTTGGCTCCTACAAGTTTGTCAAGTTGTTGTCCATCTTTAAGAAAGAAGAAAGTTGGTGTGGCTTTGATGTCCCATGAAGTGCTGAACTCCTGCAACATATGCAATCAAAATCTTAACTTACCCTTAGTTGAGATCGTTACATTGTTAGTTATTCACTTATAAATCAGCTACATATAACTGCAGTACTTACAGTTAGTTCATCCACATCAACTAACAAGAACATCATGGATGTGTATTTCTCAGATAACTCGCAGTAATATGGCGCAATCACCTTACAAGGACCACACCATGTTGCACTGAAATTCGCAATCACCTGTAGAAAGTGATTATGGTGTTAATTATTGTACCAGATCAAGCAAATTAGGCAAAATACTAGCTGATGTCATCAAAGAAACAAAAATGGAAAGCTTTTTTATTGAAAAGGAAAACATGTCATTTATTAGAAATATTAAAGTAGTTTCATAGAAACTATCCGAGATCTAACATTGACTAATGATATGATGGAATTATAATATTTATGTAGGTGTAAACCTCACCTTAATAAACTAGTTTTGTAAGAATGACTAAGACTTAAATTTTACTTTCTTAATTAGAATAAGTATTAGAACATATCAATGATTTATTCTAGTGAAATTTGTTGAACCTATCATGTTATTGGGATCTGCTTTGTTTTCACTCTTTATGTCTTCACATGAGAAAAAATTTATCAGGTTGAATTAGGTTTAAATTTCACTTGCTTGAAACATATTAACATTATTGGTTCATCCAAACAACACAGCAAAATAGAAATAGGACTTAAATTTTAGTGTCCTACAGAGTAAAAAGGAGGGAAAACTTACAATTTTGCCATCCCTCCTTGCTTCTTCCAAATATTGGTCCCAGGCTTCTTTGGTGGTAATAAGTTTCACATTGCCAGCAGCAAACTCCACATCATGATCAGAATCACTATCCTTAGCTTGAGACTAAAAGCGTTAGAAACATGAACCTTCTCAGTCAACTTTCTAATCAATGAACAATGTGGACTCATATATCATGAAGTTCTATAAGCACTGAGGCTGCAGAAAGTTGCAAAGCTAATACATTTCACACTTAAAAGCTCTTTTTGGTTGTTCTTTCTGGCAGCCAGTAGCTAGGAGAAACAGAAAAGCTGGGGCTAAAGGCTGACAGAAGAAACATGCTTCTAGTTACAAAGAAACAGAAGAAACATAAATAATTATCAATTTCTAATTCTTCCATAACTCTCATCAGTATGTTAGATCCTGCTATATTCGTTTCTCTATTCTTGTTTCATCACTTTCCAATCTATCTGCTACAGATTACATACAAATTACAATACAATTCACATGAACAACGGCATCCAGACACAAAGCCACTGTAAAAATCTATCAGTTCAAAATTACAAACACTATCAATGAGAAAACACCCTACACACTTTGCAGGTAAGAGACTGCTATCTGTAGAACAAAACAATTTATCCGAGGTAACAGGTGCAAGGCCTAAGGATTTCAGCTTCTAATGAGCATAACAACAAGGAATATGATTGATGTATCAAACATTCTCACCTTAGCCACGCAATTCCCCATTTAACTGTTTGAGAGCCTCAAATTTGTGAACCTTAATGGATGGAAGTCTGAAAGAAACAAGACAACCAATGTCAACAGATAAAACTTCTTAGTCCACCAAAAGAATAGCCAAGTCACAGGTTGACTAATAAATGTATGCAACACCCCCATTAATGGAGTATCCATCATCCTCCAAATTACACCCAGACCGCACAGGTAAAGCACAAATTAAGCAGCATAAGAAAATATGCACTTCTATAAATGTTCACTGAACCAAATATCAGAAATCACTTCCTAGAGTACATTTCCACAAACCACACACAACTACAGGGCAAGGAAATTAACATTATTCCATTCTCAACCCTTGTCAAGTTGAGGCAGAGAGCAAGAAAACCTCTACTCCTCCACAATCACAATAAGAGTAGAGTTTGTTTTGTACAAGCCAATACGAAAATGAGAAGAATTTGAAGGAACATAAAATACCATTTACAATGCATAATTAGACATGACACAAGGTTTATTTCTCAAATTTCACCCATTCCTAGCAAGAATGCCAAACCAGAACCTTCCAAAACTGCAAAGCAAAGTAAACAAACTCTCTAAGTCCCAATATTTAGATTCTTTCTCAGAAAATTGATTTTGTTAAAACCCAAAAGACCAGAGAGAAGTAACTCGGGAATCGGGAATCACGTCAAAACCAAATTTTCTACACCTGTAAAGTTAAAGTTGCAAGCTTTCCATAATTTTCCATACAGCAAAAACAACCCCATCAAAATTAAAAACAAAAAATATATAATTGAATGAAAAGTCACAACTACATCACCTCAAAAAGATGAAATTGCTTAATAAGAAATAAGGGTCAATTCAATGATGAGAGACAAATCATACCCAATTAGCAAAAATTGAACTGAAACGAGTAAGTGATTGTGAAACAACAAGAAGTGCTGCTACTGCACCTCGGATTCGAAGAAGATAAGGAAAGAGCTATCACGGTTTGCGTGAAAAACAAAGATTTTGGTGTTGGTTTAAACACAGAATAGTAAAAATAATGAACGGGGTATTGAGACAGAAGCTGTTTATAATTTATATATATAAGCAAATAATTTTGTTGTGTACTGTGATGTGATGAATCATAAAGCCTCCAACTTGGAGGGTATACAAACTTGTTTATTATATTACCATTAATCCCTAAGGTGAAAATAAAGTAACCATTCAGCCTTAAAAACTCCGAACAACAGTTTCACTCACAAAAAGATACTCTTAAAACTGTTGTCTCAACTGTCACGGATTATGCTTGTTTAATTAGTAATTTCAGCTTCAAATTCTAAGGTTCCTTTAACTTGTTAAAAAAACATTTAATATAACTGTTATCACTGTTCTAATTGTAGCTATAATTATTATTAAGAATTGCATTAATATAACAATAAATCTAGCATTATTTTGCTTTAGAACTTATTGGTCAATCAATTCTTTATGTAACTCTTCAAACTTGACAAGCCAATTTTGCTTTCTTTAATTGCCAAAGATTGAGATGAGTTAATATATTTATAATAATTGAAAAAAGGAAAAACATGATGATAATCACGGAAAAGTATTGAAGGAACCTTTTCTCTCAACCTGATTTTGACAGATCAACTCCAACTCAAGCATTTAATTTAACTTTTTATGAATTAAAATCAATTTCTTATAAACAAATTTACTAAATTCTCTATCACTGTTTTTCTTTTTAATATGTATATAAACTAATTCAAATTATATTTTCTTTTCTTTTAGTCTTGCATCATTTTGGGCGTCAAAGTTTTACATTATTTACTGCATATTTATATTGGTGAATTTTTGAAATTATTTTAAAGGTTTTAATGAGCCTTTATGATTCTTTCTATTTTTCTTCAGGGCCGGTTTTTCTGGTGAAAAAATCATTTGCACTGCGTTTTTGGTACGTTTAGACATTTTTAGGTTTTTTTTCTGTATTTTCATTTTAAAATATCGTTTTTAGTGAGTTATTTCTAAATAGAGTTAACAATTTATAACTCACCTTGAATTATTAGTCTTAAATTCAAATAACCTGTTAAAAGTTATTTTTAAAAAAGAGAATGCCACCAAAATCTAAGTTATATATTTGTATAAAGTTGTTAATATAAAATTGGTATGAAAGATAGATTTAAAAAATTATAAAATGGTTCAAGTCTATCTACAGCTTAAAATATTTTTTTAAATATTTTTATTTAATTTTATTGTTTTACACACACACACATATATATATATATATATATATAGATATATAGATATATATATATATATATAGATATATAGATATATATAATTGTTTACTGAAAAAATTCCATAGGTTCTTTATTTCATGTAAGTATTATGTAGTGTGTTGATTGTAATTAATGAAATATGATTACGAACTTGTTTCTTTCCTCTACCAAAAGAGAAAATGCAAATGAATTGATTAGTTAAAGATAAAAAAAAATCAAAACAAAACAAATAGCAGTCACATAATTTTATTAATGATAAAATTAAAAATTAATATATTTAAAAAATGAAAATAATGTTATAAGGACTTAATATAACTAAGATTTTTTAATAAGATTAAACTAAATATATTTACATTTATGAATTTTTTAAAATTTAATTAATTATTTTAAAATATCATAATTATGTGTCTTATTGTATATTCGTGCGATATAATTATAAACCTGTGAAGAAGATCTTGTTATGATAAAGTAGAAAAATGTCACTCTGTAATTTCTATTGGATAATGTTAAATAAAACCCTATCATTGCCAGAGAGATGTAATCGTACCTCAGGGTGTTTCAGAAAGTCTTGATTAATTAATTAATTAATAGAATATTAATTTGGAATATCAGAATAGGTTGCTAGAATCTTGAATTATTTAAATATAGAACAGAATATATCAGATTGTGACACAAAAATAAGAAAAAAAAAATAGTGAGAGGCTGGCCTATAGGGATCAATGGGTATCACGTGGTATTATTAAAGCAGAGTTGTACTGATACAAATGTGAAAGTGCTTTCCACGTTTGTCAGAACGAATTTAAGCAAGAAAAACTGTAACCATTATTTTGAAACTTCAGTTTGTGGAATTAAACTAAAATCGAAAGAAAATTATTATAATTTTTATGTTAATTTGAAGGAAACTTTATTTTTAAATAATTTTTTTAAAACTATTAAGTGTTAGTATTTTGTTGCATGAAAATTAAAAACTGATTTTAGGTATTTCATTTTAAATCCAAACATACCCTAAATTGTTCTTTTTGTTGTTGGCTAGTGGATCAGCCAACACACGTTTTCTGATCTCAAGTATCAATGTTGATCTGTACTTTGGAATTTAATTACATATTTTAGGTATTTGACCTTATTCAAGTAATTAATTGGAAAGTATTATATAAATAACAAGTTTCTCTTGATGTAATTATATATTCAACACTCAAATTTAAAATTAATTAAATTAAAATAACTTTACATCATGTGTTGCATGAAAAATTCAAGTTCGTTAAATAATGACTAAGATTAAGTCTTTATTCTTAAACAGAAGTACTTCTAGAGTTGTTGTTATTTTCATTATGTATAGTGACTTCATCCATACAAAGAAATTATTTTTTTATTTCTTTTCTTAAAATACTTATCGCCTTAATATATTTTTTTTTATTTCAAATCTTCATAGTATATCAAACTAATTATATTTTTTAGAAAAAAGGAATTTTAAAATTATTAGAATCTTAATGTATCTTGGACTTAAGATATGACTTATCATATGAACAAAAAATAAAGTGGCCTTTTATAGTTTATCCGTTAATTTTAAAAGTCTATTTCTTTATTTTATTATTAATTAATGTAATAGAACATCCATTATAAGGAAGGCATTTAAATCATTCTCTTTATTGTTGAAAATGTAGTGTTCTTTCTAATTTTAATATTTATTATATTACATGAAAATTAAGCTAATAAAAAAAAGGTTTTGACAGAGATATTCTAATGTTATTACATTAAACTTCTCCGCCTGTAAAGTCATAACAAGAACCAAATTCTTAAAAGTGGTTAAACTAAATTTATCATATTACTAATAATCGTCTTGAATAATATAAAAGCAGACAATCATGTATACATTTTAAATTAACTGTATACTTTTGTGTTTGTTTGAATAAATAAAAATTAAAGAGAAAAGTGTTTTCAGCTCTATACTAATTATATGTATGAAAGAGAAAAATATATTTCATCAGAAAAAGAAATACTTTTGTATTATTACAACAGAGAGAAAGAGAAAGAAATTTAGGATATGAAAAGAAGAGAGAGAGAAAAATGTGATATGCATCATAATATAAGATTATAATTAAGGATGAAGCACGTGGTGAGTGTAAATTTAATTGTTTCATCTTCATTGTTGAAGTAAATCTTTATACTCAACATGTGTAAATTTTTTCTTTCATCTTCATCAAAGAATGGATATATATATATATATATATATACACTCACGTTCATATCTACCTTTTTACTGTTTTAAATAATAATTAAATAATTTTATATAAAAAAAATCACAATAAATAATATTATCAAATATTCACTGATAGATATTTTTTTAATATTAAATATCAAAAATTAAATAAAGATAAAATAATTATAAAAAATAAAATAATCAAATGAAATTAAGAATAAAATAAAAATTTAATAAGATTTTAAATTAAATAATAAACTAAAAGTGTTTTAAAAAATTAATTAAAAATGAAATTGAACACGAAAATTGAAATAAATATTTAAATAAGATAAATAAAATTTAATATAATTAAAGGGATTTATACAAAGATTTAATGTAAAAAATGAGATAGGTTGGGATAATATACAACAGAAACCGGTCTATTTGTTGTCTGGTATATGACAGACGTGAAATGGATGAAATGAGTAGGGGAGAAAAGGGAGAAAAGGGAGAAAAGAGTGGTGGCAGACATTTCATTTTGGCAAGCTGGAATCACTCCCACAAAACAAACACAAACTACTCTTTTTTGTTGTGTGGGTGTGATAATTTGAGGTACAAGACAGACAGTTCTACAAAACTAAAAATAACAAAAACACCAATTTTCTGGCAAACCAAACTCAGATCTTAATAACCACGCAAACCAAATCTCTAAATACAATCAATGCTCTTTCTATTATTATTATTAATAGTGGTGATACTCAATTTTCTATTTCCATGTAATACTGGGGATTATAAATTACACCCTACTTTTTTCTTTTCTGGAGATCACATGCACTGAAAGAAAGATGAAAAGTGAAAAGGTTCGAAGCATTAAAGAATTTAAAATTACTATAAATGTTACTTGGTCCTACGCGGCTCAAGTACACAACGCCTGGTTTCGAAATTGGTATGTTAAAGAAGCACTTACTTTTTTATGACCATAAGTACATTTATATGTGATGGATTTTCTAAGTCTACATTTAGCTAATGTTTCGTTCTAAAACGCATTCGCTAAATCGCTCAGTGTTTTCTAACTTACCTTCAGCGCTATATGTAAACAGTTCCACCGACAGTCGTAATAAGTAGTGTCTATTTAAGACTATCTAACATGATGTAACATTGGCAGACAGCGCCATCTAATTCAGTTTATTTTGAAGCAATAATCAATAGTTAAAATTCAACGAAATTCAAAAACATGTTTCGCATAACAGATTACCTGAAAACGCTTTTCAGAACATAACGGGAAACTTGTGCCACATATCACTATTTCTACATTACTTGATAGAGAAAGTTACAACACAGCCATGACACAAATAACATCCTGTTCATGCGTTTGCATCATGATAAAACATCACAGTGGTTGAACATAGTTATTTTTTTTATCAAATTAAGACACCGCCCTTCCCTATCCCTCAGAACAGAAACATAATCTCACCCCAGAAAACAGGAAGAGAAAAGCAAACCCACAAAAGTATTCATAGATGCCAGCCATTCAATATACAATATCTAAACACAAATCAGCCCATGGCATACTTCTGGGTCCAGCTGCGAGCAGTGGCCTCATACTTGGCCCGGTCAGTTTTGTACATGTGAGCAATTTCCGGGACAAGTGGGTCATCAGGATTTGGATCAGTCAGCAATGAGCATATAGAAAGCAGTACCTGGCATGACAAGCAAAACATAATAATTACAAAACTCATTATACCGAAGATTCCTCTCAAGATCACTAATGAGATCCACATGCAATAACTGATTATGTAAGATTCCTAGTAATCAATTACACAAAAGGGTCCCTTGTGATAGGGTTAAAAATTGGATTTGGTGTGGCAATTTTTTTGATCACAGCTAATGCTCTCCTCCCCCACCCCAGGCCATACTGAGGAGCTATTTCGGGGTCTCAATGGGGACCCCTCCATTGGACCAGCCAAAAGAGAGCTTTAAAGACAGAATCACTTTCATAGAATAAGACTCTAAATTCACCACTCTGTAGTGGCCATATTTCATCGGACATAACCACTCCCTAATTATGTTGCCAGGACACAAAATAACCAACCACAACTAAAACAATCTAGCCATGGACTCCACAAAATTACAATTACAACTAGTAGAATGGGCGATTCTCAAATACTGATTATGCATTAGAATACAATTAAAAACACAATGGCGAAAAGCATTGAGATCAACTTTTGAAGGAGTAAATTAAGAGAAACCTCTCCAGTTTTTGTTAGAAAACTTTGAATAATTCAAAAACCCCTCTTTATCAACCTATAAAACACTACTCAGTCCTTAGCCCTCTACTCTTACTTTTTTGTCAGAAAATACCTATGGCAGTGACTCGATGACATCCCATGAACAGTGGTGGTGGATCGAGACTAATAACCCAGCAGAGTAAAGCTTATCACAGATTTTATGTCAAGCTAATTTAAAACGGACAATTCAATGAAAGAGGGATTAAATAGAAATAGAGTGAAACTTTGTAAGCCAAGCCAGTGATAGTATAACATGCAGAGGACACCAAGTGTTAATAGGGAAAGGGTTTAGAAAGAGAAGTATGGTAAAGAGGTTACCAATTATAAACATGAAGCGGGGGGAAACATTAACATATCAGTATATATTATATGAAAATGTGAAGCAATTAGTAACATATTTAATAAGTTCACAGAAGTTGAATTGGGATCCATATTGTGGATTAGATTACCTAACTCGGGAATCTCAACTCAGATTGTAAGATTCATGATCAGTAATATAACATAATCTATAAAATGGAAGACATAACACAAACTCATCATCAATAACTACAAAAATAATTCAAGGAGCATTTAACATTAACATATATAGGCTTAAAACCAAACAAAGATGAAGTGTGTTTGAGTGTGTGCGCATACATGTTTATTAGCATTTTAACATATAAAAAATATGTAAATATATGATCATTTTGAACTATAATAGCTAATAGAGGGACATACAAGCTTCAAAACAAAGATAAAAATAATAATAGCCAAAAGGCTAAAATAAAGTCGCTGCTGCTACACAAATAATAGCAGTCACAGTAGTAACCAACCACCACTTGGATCTTTGGGAGATAGGATCAGCAGCAGACGTAGTAAGGAGACAGCAAGGACCCAATAAAGAGCGGCAGAGGAAAGTAAAAGAAATTGTAGAACAAGAAAAAGGGAAAGATGAGTGGGTGAAGACATGGAAACATTAAAATCAGCAAGTGGGCCACAGTGGGTCTCATTGGGGGAATAGCTAGGCACATTGGTCACACAAAAATCAACCCGGTTTTGGAGCAAAACCAGTTTCACAATAAATGTGTGTTTCGGTAGCAGATCATGATTCTTGTAATTCAAGTGCACAAGAATGAGAAATGCTAAATGACTCAAATAGGCAGCGGTGAGAATTGTATCATTTGAATCATATTGCAAATTGTACAGTACAGATAACTATGATCTAGTCAACAGTGTTTTGACTAAAGTAGCGAAAACAAAGGAATAAAATGTTGCGACTCTGTACAAAACTACAAAACTTATTCAGTAGTTTCTTTTAGGTAAATTTCCCTCAACGTTTATTGTGTTATTTGTAAGTTGGGATACATTAATACCCTTATATCAATGGTCACAACCTGATTTGAGCCATGCCATTCAAATATCCATATGCCCACATTTTAAAACTAAAGGAAAAGCATACTGAACCTTGGAGATGGTGAGTGCAGGACTCCACTGCTCTTTCAGGATATCAAGACAAATGCTACCATTACTATTGATGTTCGGGTGAAAGACCTTAGTCCTAAATGCAACCTGGTCAAGCCAAAATGTGAGAAATTTACGACACACCTAAAAAAACAACAAAGCCCCTAAAATCCACAAGCAGACTTCACACATTACCTTAGGGGGCTTGAAAGGATAATCCGGAGGAAAATGGATAGTGACTAGGAATACACCTCCAGCATAAGGACTATCAGCAGGACCCATAATTGTTGCTTGCCAATGGAACATGTCCTCAGCTACTGGACCTGAAAAATAAACACACTTGCCTTAGCAAATACTACAAAACATTTCAAACTCAACAAAATAACACAGTTATAGAAACACTCAGCAACTGCAATTGTGGTTGCAACATTTATTCGCACGCAACTTCCTGCAATATCAAGGAACACTACCACAACCCCAATTTAAAACCGATGTTTATTTTTCCTGCAACACAGACACAATTTATCCTATTCTTCATTACCTAATTTTACTTTACTCCACCACGGTTAGTAACAGTACACACGTTCAAGGCTTACAAAGAGCAGCAGAAACGGCAATTTTTTAGCTTATATAAATTTATTTTATTTAACCCTTGAACAAACACAAACACAAACCCAGAAAAAAAAAAAAACGATTTTTTTCACGATACATTTAGAGGACACAAAAATATCGTGGTGCGGGAGTGAAATGAAGAAGAAAAAGAGATACCAGCGCTGCAAGAAGTTGGTGGGTCTTTCTGCAAGTCCTTGAGCTCCTTAAGGATGCGCTTGGAAGCCATGGTTGGGACGATAGACGTTCAGATCTGAAAGGGAAAGAGGGATCAGAAAGAAACCCTAGAAATGTGAGTGAAAAAATGAAGAGGGAAATAGATAGAGAGAAGAGAGAGACATGGTGTTGGTGTGAGGCTGAGGTGGTTGGATGATCAGGAATGAGGGATAGATCGAAATGGAAGAGGAAGAGACGCAGCGTCAATCCCTCGCCTTCCCAATCCCAAACCCTCTCTCTCTCTCTGAAACTCTTCTCTCTCTCTTTCTCACACGCCAATACCCACAAAATGGCCCTTTTTCGGTGAATATATACTCACACCAAATGACATCTATGTCCATTTCTTTTTTCTTTATTCCACCCTTTGTCCCCGTTTTTCCAACACAGCCCTCGTAATGATTGATAATTACGTAGGTATTTCTAGCATTATGAGAATATTTTTTGAAAAATATGTATTGAGACTAATAAAGTTGGCTTTTATAGTGAGATCTTTCTTGACTTGAGGAAGTTACATTTGAAGTTCAAGAATATACAGTGAAGGAAAGAAATCGATCTTTTAATCACATCTTATTATTTTTGTTTTACCTGTCAAATTTATTGTTGTGTAGAGTATATTTTTCTTTCACTCAAATTATACTGTTCTAATACTTGATTATTTTTTTCATTTACCTACATACATTTAACTTGGACCTACCAAATTGACATACATTTTCAAAATATCACACAAATGTTTGGTTTGTTCTGTCATATAAAGTTTTGTTAAAAAAATCTAAAAGATTGTGTTATGTTTTATTGGTATTTGTACATTTAGACTATGATATTTGTTTGACTTCATCTAATAAAAGTGTAGATAGTTAATATATTATTATACATTAATATCATTTTTAAATATATTACATTTTTTCAATAGTTATGAAATATAATAGGATTTATGTATAAAAAGTAAACGCAAATTATTGATCAGTGTATTATCAAAAGTATGTTTTATGTTATAGAATGAAATACTTAAAGAATGTCACCTTAATCTTATTTATTCATGAGAAATAGTTGTTACTAACTTTAATAAGACGAGTAAATTATTTTATCTTATCAATAAATCAATTTGGAGAAATGCATGATAATTATTTTCTTTATCTTCATGGAGCCTATAGAAAGGAAAAAAAAAAGTGGAACACATATAATCTTAATAGTAAAAACATAATTATATGAGTCCCTTCCAATGTTAATAAATATATATATGCTTTGAAGTATTGATTTCAATAAGAAAATATTAGGTTTAATAACAAATATAAATAATTATAAGAAACAAGTAGAACATCGTCATTAATTATTTTTAAAATCATCCAGCATTTTACTTATTATAGATAAGTTTATAATATTAGATGGAGTCCACCAAAAGTTCCAAGCATACAAAATGGTTGATTATTGGACAATACAAGTTAAAGAGTTTATTTTTAAGGTAGATACACGCAAGAGGAATAAGTCATGTGTAAAAAAAAATACAAACATACAATTCTTTACACACTAAAACATAAAAGCACAAAACCAAGGATTGAACTCTTTGTTCAGTGACCAGTTTTATAAAAGAACATATCAAAAGTAATGGTATGTCTCACCTAATTCTCATAACACGAACACATAGATATGCTTGAACTCACAATGGTCGACTTTAAAAAGATTACCACTATTACATGCAAAGACATTTGATCCAATAAAAAATATTTCTATCATATGTATAAGACTACATGTACAATCCATCTCTTATATAATAACAATGCATGTTGTATTATATAATAACAGTGCATGTTGTATTATTTAGTAAGACATTGGCTTTTAGAGAATACTTATTTGGAAATCATTAACTGACCAATGTTGAATGATTGTGTTTTATGTTGTGTGTTTCTAAAGTGAAGATTGGAATGAGAGAAGCTTTGTGTGAGAGAAGAATGAGTGGGGTCTCCTGAGAGGTGGAGTGGTGAGGTTTTTTCGTGTGTACTTTCTCCAGTGAAGAGTAGAATGAGAGTGACTTTTGTATTCTTGGCAATGGAAGAAAGAAAGATAAATATGTAGATGTGTGAGGGCAAAATCTTCAAATTGCTAAAGAAAATCAATGAAACAAAGCAACTTTTTCAAATTTGGGATGGGGTGGTTATGACAACAATTTTTTCAATTTTGATGTGTGAATGTGGATCAGGAATGAGTGGTGTGTGAAATTGTATGTATGGAGAGAGTGTAGGGGGTATTCTGGAGAAGTGAATGACTAGAGGTGTGAAAAGTGGAAAAGAGGGGATGGAGGAGTAACTTTGGTTCACTGGCCTAGGTGGGGAGACTCAGGTGCACAAAGAAAAAAAAAAGGAGGGTAAATTGTGAACTTGGCTAATTAACTCAAAGGAAGAGATGGGATGCACAAAGAGAATAAAAGAAGGGGTGTAAGGAGACAAAAGTGAAGTGGGTTGTGTTTTTATTAAGGTTTGACTCTTTT
>Ga0099825_1007585_pt1 | contig 13154 bp, 8 predicted proteins | sample SiratroredBW_FD_76838 | JGI IMG/M metagenome (GOLD analysis project Ga0099825, IMG submission 76838) | Root nodule microbial communities of legume samples collected from California, USA - Siratro red BW | ecosystem: Host-associated > Plants > Roots > Nodule | place: USA: California | collected... | reverse complement strand
TTTTTATTTTTTTAATATTTTAGTAGTTTTTTTATTTTTATAAAAATATATTTATATATATATATATATATATATATATATATATATATATATATATATATATATATATATATATATATATATATATATATACATATATATCACTTTTTTGTTATTTCTTTTGTACATCTTAATTTTTTAATTTAAGTAAGCAATGGATGCACCTAACTTCTCTCAATCATTCACTGCGGATATTGTAGCGTACTTTTCTAGACATGGCTGGAGTACCAATGTTGTGGAAACTCGGTATCTTTTAGGGGGATCACCCACTCAACTCTAACCTTCATTCAAGGTCCTGAAATTCCCTTAGTTTTGGATGGACCAATGGTGGTCACTTTCTTCTTGCCTCTAACAACCCACCACAAACCCCTGAGTGATCTTTACCCAATCGTTCTGTAATATATATAAATATTGTATAAAGGAGAATAATGTGTAATTTTATAGGAAAAATGTAAAGTTTAATGTAGTTTTATTTTGTGGAAATATAAACATTTTGTAGAAATTAACTTAGTGTAATTTATAATTATATAGAAAGAATGTATAGTTTAATGTAATTTCATTTTGTTGTAATATAAACATCTTGTAAAAATTTAACTTAATGTAATGAAAAATTTTGCTTTACTTTTGAAGGTATAGACGAGTTAATCTTATTGTTTCCTTCTCTAATTTTAATTGAAATTTATTATAGTAATGAATGTTCACCAATCATATTTTTATGCAAACAATTAGACTAAAGAATGTAAATTTTTGCTGTTAAATCTAATATTAAGTTTCTCCAAACAATTTTTAGAATGAAACATGTAATATTCTAAATTTTATAAACGTGATGTTATTATTCTTATTATATTTAACAAAATAATAAATTAGTAATTCGATCAACTCGGCACTTAGCCAACTGGACACTCGGCTCCTTGATTTCTTAACTCTTGGCCTCTCGGCCTCTTGGTTCTTAACTCAATCTCTCGGTCAATATTATTTATATACTCACATATGGTATCTGGAAATATAATATAAAATTAAATTAAATGTCTTAATTCTTGAATGATTTCTCCGCTGTTTAAGTTTTATACATTTATTTATCTATAGTTGTATTTTAAATTAAGAATATAATAATTATTTTTTAAGAAAAATAGAATCATTCATTTTATTTTATAATTAATTTGGGACGTCGTAACACACTAGATGATCCAGAATCAACTAGATGATCTAATACCTTAGATGATCTTATGATACAAAAGTCTATGAATTTTGATAATAACAAATACTATAATATGTGTTAAGGATTCTAACCAAACTAATAAGCATGTAGATGTAGTGAAAGAATCATTAGATAAGCCTGAATTAAGCATGTCAGGCGATTACATAAAGAATTGGACAATCTCAAGAATAAAGTGAACTAGACGATACCATTAGTATATATATTAGATGGACCCATCAAGATGGTCTCACTATAAAAAGACTATACTAAAAAATGCTAGACAATCTTCGGATGTTGGACGCACTAGATGATCCAATTATACTAAAGTAGCTAGATAGTCTCGTAAAGTTTAACATACTAGATGATCCCAAAGACCAAGACTATTTAGACTATCTTACAAGACATAGACATTAAATCATCTCAACACTTGATAAATAAACTTATCAAGCAAGACGCTTTAGATGATCTCTAGATACTGGATGTCTACAAAGACTAGATGATTCTTGGAATCAACATGATAGAGAATGCAAAATTACAATAGACGATCTTATCACATGATCTTGTAACACATAGACGCTAGACTATCATAGAGTTCAAGACACTCCAAAAGGAATGGTCATACTAAACATAGTAGACGATCTGGTCCTGGTCTTCATAATAGACTATCAAGCCTTACATTTTAAAATTACTTTATAATGATTTCAAAATATTTTGAGCCTTTTTTTATTCATAAAAATCAAAGTTTAAATCAAAATATGTTGATCAATCTAATATAGGAAGTTTTCATACTATGGACGAAGAACTAGACATATTATGATATTTAATTCAAAGTTGTGATGTGATTGGATCTCATTTTAAATAAACTTCTTGATCAAAGTCTGATTTTTTTTTTCAATGTTTACAAATTAGACAGACTTAGAAAGCTTTTGAAAAATATATCAATAATGGAATTTTTGAAATAGAAAAGTTATATAATTTTGTTAGAAGATTATGTTTTAGAAATATTTGTGCATTTAAATGATGATTGATTTTGATTGACTTAGGTGACTTAATACAAAATTACTATCGATCATATTCAAATTATTATTCTTTTTAAAAAAAAAGACTACAACACTGGAGAACACACAAAATATGCAAAAGTAAATATTTCATATTCAAGCGTATATAAAAGTTGAAGAAACAACATACAGTGAGATTTGTGAAATTATGATTAAAGTGGAATCAAGTCTCAATAACCAGAGATATAAATTAGGGAAGTTGTTCAAAGTGCACCATCAACACATAAATGCTTATGACAAGAAGAAAAAAATGTATCAAATGTCTCCATATCAAGCAACTAACAGACATAGATGAAGCTACTATGCAAGAATTGCACACAATATTTGTTGGAGCTAGTGGAGATGCTCTTTGATTGGAGATTTGATGAAGAAATTCCATGAAGACTTGACTTGGTTGAAGAAAGCTTTAGATCCTTGGTTTGGGGTAGTATGGACTTAGTTTAGGTCATATTTGCATTTGTGTGTGTCTCTTAATCATTTGCTTGCAATGTTCTCCATGAAAATCAAGTGGAAAATGAATTTTGAAAGTTGTTTTAAAGATATAGCTACTGCAGAACAAAAATATGTTGTTTCTAGAAAACAATTTGTTGTTTTTGAGTTTAAGTAAAAATAACTTGTTGATTTCCAAAAACAACATGTTGTTTTCACTTAACATGTTATCTTGTGTTATATAAGCACTATGCAACACGATTTTGACTAGGTTTTTCATTCTAAGAGCTTTGAAATCCGTTCAAAAGAATTACTTGAGTTTCTTGGAAGAAACACCCTCAAAGTGAGAGAGATTGATCAATATTTGACAAGATCACATTGGTTTCTCATTCTTGAAGGAAGTTTTGAATGCACATGGTTTAGAAAGGCTATGGCAATTATTCTTTGCAGAGATAAGTGTTCTCTTCTACATATAGATTGGTTATAGGCTGTTGTTTCACTGTATTGAAGTTTCGATTTCGTTTACCATTCGTTTCTTGCTTGTATAGTGCTTAAATAGGGTTTTAAGCATAGTTTGTTTTGTAATCTTTTGTAATCTTGTGTGATTTTCATTTAGGCTGTATAGTTTACATCAAACACTGCAGTAGGGTTCTATATTTAGCACTAGGGTGGTGCATCTTATGTGGTAGTGTCGCAACCGGATCACGACGGAGCCATAAAAAATATTTAAATAGAGATTGGAGTCGCCACCATAGTTTATTATGGAAAACCATAGAAAAACCAAAAATAAAAATATCTACGAACCAGATTCAAAGATTCGGGAGTCAGTTACGTGTGGAGAAGGTATTAGCACCCCACAACGCCCATCCTAAGACGGTACCTTTAATCAAATGAATAGAAATAAGTGTGGTTTTACAAAATGTAATTTTTCCCAAATAATAACAATAATAATACGAATAAAGACAAATAAAATAATAAAACAAACAAATATAAAAAACTAAACAAATATATAAATAAGAAAAAGAAAACATGTTAATAAACATAATACAAATAATAACAATTATGCAAATAAAAATAATAAGCAAAAATAAAACAAATAAACATGTATTTTTTTATTTTTTTAGGCCCGACAAGGAATGACCTTGGTCCTGCATATCTTTATCCATGATAGAAAATCAGGTTTACGTAGTTCTAATTTTGAAATTGGTTTCTTATGATTGTTGGTACTTTTTTTTTGGTTTTTTTGAAAATTTCATTTAATCTTGTTTTTAAAAGAAAGTTTTATATTTTTTTATTGTTAAAATTTTAGATTATTGAAATTATTTCACATTTTTATTTTTTCTAAAAAGTAAACATTTTTACTATTTTTGAAAATATTTTATTTTTTAATTATTTTTAAAACTATTTTGAATCTAACATTTTTATTTGTGAAAGTTTATGTTTTTTTATTTTTAAAAGCTGATTTATATATTCCTTTTATTTTGGAAACTTTTTTATATATTTTTAATTTCGAAATTTTGATATTTTATTAACTTTTGGAAAATATTTTATAGACTTTTTCAAAAATGATATATTTTATTTATTTTTGGGAAACATTTATTATTTTTTTATTAAAAATTTGGAAATGTTTAATATATTTTTATCTTTATAAAAGTTACTTGAAATAAAACATTATTTATTGATTTGGTAAGAAAAAAAAGTAATAATAATAATAATAATATAAAAATAAAAATGGTTTATAGTTTCTTTTGAGTACTCTGATGGTCTTGCTTGCATGATCTACTGAGATTTAGGTTTCTTTTTATTTTGGGTCCTCTGAGACCGTGTAAAACAGTAGTCTCATGACAAAATTAAATTAAACAACGGGACATGCTTAGAGCAGCATCCAGTGAGACGTGCTTAGAACAACATCCGGTGAGATGTGCTTAGAGCAGTATAAAAAAAATATTATTATTATCATTATTATTATTAGTATTATTATTATCATCTTCTGTGACCGAATTTGTCGGTCACTAATTCGGTCACTGATAGTGGTCAAATTTTTTTCGGTCACTGATCCGGTCACCAATAGTGACTGAATTTTTTGGTCATTGATATCGGTCACTAGTCAATAGTTTTCTAGTAGTGGTAAAATACTACTCAGAGTCAAATCCCCGTTCCTTATTTTGCTCATACCCCTCAATTTCTCTACTAGATCCATCCAATGAATTTGCCCCTGATTTCAGTTTGATGTTGAAGAATAAATCAGAATAAATCAGAGTTATTTGCAATTAAGCACAATAACCACCCATTATTACCATTATTTGCAATTAAGCAGAATAATATCTAATTAATATCATTATTTGCAATTAAACAGAAGAATCACCAATTATTATCATATTACCCTAGCCATTCTGTTCAAATTTTCATTAATTAACCTTTTTTTTAATTTTAAATTAATTTTCATGCATTAAAAATGGGTTCCTGAAAAGACAATCAGATTATTCAGTGGAGAGAGGAAGTATGACATGACAACACTTTAATAAGAAGAGGTGCAAAATATCAATTTTATTTTCCTTTTTTAAACACACTTTTAATGGACTAGACCTCAACAAACTAATTTACTTTACTTTTTTCAAAATGAACCATTTGTTAATTTGGGCTTTATTCAAAGACAAATTATTTTCGGACTGAATCTCTTAATGAGTTTTATTTTTTTTATTTTTTTATTTTGCAGTTTATTTAAAACATACCTAATACTTTTTTTTCTTATTTTTCTATACTTCCCATTTTTTATTTTATTCATTACTTATTTCTTTTATTTTCGTATTTTATTTATTATTATTTTCCTTTTCTTTTATTTTATTTTACTTTGTTGTTTTTTCTTTTTCTTTTTTTTATAAATTTTATTTCAAAACTTTATTTATTAAAATAAAAAATGAAATCAAAACTTTTTTCTTCTTTTATTTATTTAAATGACAAAGTATGATAAAAACTACATAACACAAATTTTTTATTTTAATTTTATGTATTTTTTATTTTGAAATAATTTTATTTGCCCAGACGAAATTGGGTGTTGATAGGTAGGTGCTGCATAAGGGCTAGAGGCAATCTTGTAGGGTTCAAGATTGATTCTTGATTGTGTTTGTGTATGTAAACTTGTAAATTTTAGTGGAAATCTTTGCATTGTTGTGCAAAGGACTTTTTGTAGCTCTTGAGAAAGTGAACCTCTCTTCCTTGCATTGTTTCAATTTGCAATTGGTTCTACTATGTTTTCGATTTTACTGTCATATACAACCTGTTAAAATCTAAAAACAACCTGTTGTTTTTCTGGACAACACTATGATTTACATTCTGGCAGCAAATTTAACTTGTTAAAATTGGGTTTTAATCTGTTAAAGTTCTGAAAATCTAGTGAAGTGATGTATTTCCCAGTTCTTTGCTAATAATCTTGTCATATTGAATCTGCTTCTTTGATGGATTCCTCTACTGTGTAAAATACTTGGCAAATTTCTTGAACTGTTTTCTGCATAATATCTGTTGCCATATCTTTTTAATTTTCTATTTCATAGTTTGTATCTTTCTTGCAAAGATTCTTGCATAATTCATTGGAGCACGAATTCAAAATATTGGGTAACATCTTTGTTTTGACAGTTATAAGAAACATTGTTATTGCTTCACTGGTACATGACTTTGAGTGTTGCATTATTGAATTTGTTCTATAGTTTAGCCAAGTTAATTGACTTGAGTTTATCTCTCTTTAATGCTCTTGCCTGTTTAACTTGCTGAAAATTTGAGTTTTCATTCTTTTGCAAATTGACAATTTTTTTTCCATAACTTTGAGCAGTGAATAGTTATTGTGTTTGTATTAAAATTGAATTATTAAAGCTTTTCAAAATATGTCTTTTTTGGTTAAAATAGAATACAACCACTGGTTAGTAATTTTAACCTGTTAAAATCAGTTTTTAACAAGTTGATTTTCTACTGGAATTTGAGAAAAATTTTCTAAGTGCTGGAAACAAAATTTTAAGAAACTATTTTGAGTTTCAACTTGTTATTTCTACTGTTTCAGTACTGCCAGAAAAATTTAATAGGTTTTTTATGCGTTTCAACAAGTTGTTTTCACTGGTTGTGCATACTTAAAGCTATTTTAACTTGCTGTTTTTACAATTTAACTTGTTGTTTTGTGCATTATTTACATAGTAATCAAAGTTTAATAAAAATACTCATTCATACTTTCTAGCCTTTTCAGAAAAGAGTTAATAGTTCAATTCACCCCTCCCTCTTGAACTTTGGCCATCATATTTTTCAACAATATTATTGGAGAAAATCAAAGTTTCAGAAATCAAAGAATTGGATATAAAAAGAATTAAAATAAATAAATGATAAAGGTGACACGTTCAAGATGTGGAAAATAAATCAAATAAGAAGTTTCCACATAGAGTGTATAATACAATGAAAATGATGAATTGCATGAGTTTATGGTTTCAATGTTCAAATTGTCATAGATAAAGAAAGAATTCAAAAGGTTCAAATACGTGATAAAGACGCGAAGATTATATCACAACTGAAGTTGCCTTATATAGTCTCTGATAATAGAAAAGACAAAGAGAAGAACAAAACTCATGGAGACAAAATTTAATACATCAAGTTTCAACGTTCAAGTTTGAAACTATAATGGAATGTCTTTAAATGATTAAAAAAATTAATATACGGAAGATATTTAGAAGTGCAAAAGTTACCATTCCAAGTATCATAAAATACAAACGATTAGTATTCAAAAGGCTATATAAAAAGCATGAAGATGAAGAACAAATACAAGAACAAAAAACACACGAACATATACACGATGAGATATAAAAGATAAATACTTTAAGATTCATTGTCCATATTTGTTAGTTGATGTTGAGTCATTAGACTATCTCATTGGTTTCATGCATTAGACGATCTCATTTATTATATGGTTTATGATGTTATGGTTTGATGATAATAAAATAAAGTATATGTTTTAATTATTTTTTAAAATAATGTTTGAAGAAAACATTAAATAATATGTGTAGTGTTAGAATGTCAAAGTTAAAATAGATGGTCAAAGTCAAATTAGTCAGTCAAAGTCAAAGTAACATGTCTTATATAACGTGTCAGTTTTTAATTAAATTGATTATTTGTGAGAAAATGAATTTTTGAAAATAAATATTATTCAAAGATAAACTTAAAGTGAAATTTTAATTGAAAGAAAAAAAATTGATTTTTGGTAAAGATCAAATTTGATTTTCGATAAAGATAGAATTGATTTTTGATAAATATAATTTTTTTTCCGATAAAGATGAAATTTATTTTTGATAAAGATAGAATTTGATTTTTGGTAGAGTTAGAATTTGATAGATATAGAATTTGATTTTTGATAAAGATAGAATTTTGGAGTTAATGCCAAACTGTTTCAAAATAGAAAATTTGGAATTTGGTTAGTCATGCTTTCTAGAAGTATTACTAGACGTCTAGATACAATTCTTAATAACATGTAAAACAATATTTATGCCAATAGCCTGTTTAAATCTAGTAAAATTCCTCATCCTCCAGTTCATCCATAGAGAAAAAGTAGTGAGCGAAAATTTAACCAGACAAATAAGAAGACTATAAGGATCTTTAATGAAAGTAACAAAGTCAACAGAAGATAAGTTCTTAAGATCACAAAAAAATGTTTTGAAGCCAAGTCCATATAAAGGAAATATCAGAACAATTAAAGAATAGATGATCAATATCATCAACTTGCAGTTTGCTTAGAGATCACATGGAACAAAGAAAAACACCTCTTTTCTAAGTATCTAAATTAGTAGGCAAACACCTATGTAGAAGCTTCCAAAACACCAAAGTCTTAGCAGGAGAATAAAATTAGACCAAATGATTTTGTCCTAATCACAAGTGGGATTGCTTGAGAGGAATTTTCGGCTGCCTTCTATCCTCAAGTTTCCAATTTGGGTCATCTGAACTTGTGTATGTTACAACAAATTCTGAGACAAATCCCAAGAAGAACCATTACAACCTTCACCCACATTAAATACAAGAGTAAATCTTTCATGAAGAGTAATACCTACCAAAAGAGAAATGCATTTAGAAGAAAACCAACAATCATTCTAGAAATTTACTCTATCACCCTGACCAACAGTCTAGATAGTATTCTCCAAAATAATATCATAAAAATGTTTGATCTCATGTCAAATAGAAGAAGATTGATGAACACAAATCTTAACATATTTAGAGTGGAGGAATCTATCACATATTAGACCAAACCAATGTAAAGAATTGTATGCAAAATCCCATGTAAGCTAAAGAAAATAAGCTTTATTCTCAATCTGGAAATTAAAGACTTGTAAACTCCCATTATACTTAGGAGCACAAACAAACTTCCAGCTCATAGTAACAAGGTTTGTTTTAAGAAAATACCAATCCATATATAATTTTTGACCCATTTACTCACCTCTTTAATAGATTTATAGGCTATTTGTAAATTTGAAAATTGTAGGACATAATACCATAGATAACAAAGTTAACAAGTTGCACACATTTCATCATACTAAGGTACTTACCCTTTCAAGAAATAAGCTTACTATTGATTCTATCAGCTAAAGGTTGAAAAAATTGCCTATTAGGAACACTAGAAAAGATAAGAACACCTAGATAATTAAAAGGAATAGTGTCAATATGACATCCAAAAATACTTTAAATATTATTATTAAAAGAAATATACTCATTGGTAGTGAAAAAGAGACTTTTGGAAGAGTTCATCCACTAGCTTGAGATCGAACCATAAACATGTAAGAACTCCATAAGATTTCATAGTGGCCCTGCAAAAAATAGAGATGTCATCAACATAGAGAAAATGAGTAGCAAAATACTCCCTTAAGACCAATCATAAGAAGAATCTTATGAGAAGAAGCCAGTTGATAAATCCCTCTACTAAGCCAAACGAAAAAGTAGGAATGACAAAGGATCTCCTTGACAAAAACCCCTCCCACAATTAAAATAGCCGATCATATTACCATTGATCTTGATTAAAGAAAAGCATATTGCAAGAAAACATGGATCCAATTTATAAAAGTGGGATGAAAATCAAAATGGTGCAACACTTGTAGCAAAAAGTCTCGACTGAATTATCAATCTTAATAGAATTAACATCATGTTAAGTAATATCATACACTAGTCTATGATGATTAGATGGTAGAATGACGATTAATGTTTTTGGAAATAAAAACTCATTTATTTACTAACAAAATGTATAGTTGTATCATACACAAACTTTTAGGCTTTAGCCGGTGTAGACAATTATGAGTCTAAAAGGATTAACGAAAAGAAAAATTCATTTCTTTGACCAACATCATTTTTAACAATATCTTTCACTAATATCTAAACCTCAAGTAAGCATAGCTAATGATAAGTCTAAAAGAAGTAAACAACATTACAATTTGTGACATTGAAATAAGTTTTATAATTTCTATATTATTATTGTTATTAATGGTATCTTTAGTTTAGTTAATATTAATAATATCCATAATAATCATTTAGCAACCACACAAAATTAGTGGCTATTTTAATTATTAATAGCGACCATGACACATTGGTTGCTAAATTCAGTCGCTAATTTGTTAATTAATTTTTCTACTCATGTTTTAGTGACCAAATCTAAATTGGTCGCTAAAACAAATTCATGTTCGGTAACTGTTTCAGTCGCTATTTAGCTACCATTGAACTGTAGTAACTAAATTCCGTGATTAATATTTTTTGTCTTTTAACGATGAATTTCATTTTAGTCGCTAAAATAATTTTGATTTTGGTGATTACTTTGATCGTTATGTTACGATTACCTTGTTTCTGTTGTTAAAATTGGTGGTTGACTTGTTTTTCTTTATTTATCGACCAAAATCAAGTCGGTGGCTTAAACGAATTTATGTTCGGTAACTATTTCGATCACTATGCAATGATCAATATATTTTGATAACTAAATGTGGTGGCTAAAGTTTTTTTTTAATTAATTAATGATCAAATGATATTGTAGTCGCTATTTCGATAACAATTAGTGACTATATTATTTTTGTTGCTAGTATTAGTCACTAATTGCGACTGTTTGTTTTCGGTGGCTAAAAACGATAGCTAAATCCATTTTTTCTTGTAATTCAACAATATGTTAACAATCTCAGAAGCAATACAAATACAATTCTTAATCCGACATATATTAATGAAGTCATTCTGATTATAAAATCTTACTCTATTGTAAACAATACCAAACTTATTAATCAAAATTTTAAAAATAACCTTAGACCTGAAGTTGACAATAACAATAAACCTAAAGTCTTTGATAACAATAACATCCTGAATCTTAAAAAAAAAGAAATAGAATTCATTATAAAGAATATCCAACTTTAAAAAAAAAGTTGTTGGATCACAACAGAAAAAAATTCTTTTAAAGATAATATAATTATTAAAAGAATAAAATTTTATATTTAAGTAATATAATATAATTAATCGCGGTGAAGTATATAATTCGAAATGAATCTAATTTCTAAGTATTTTATAATCCATATGTATTTTTGAGTGGTATAAAATAAGTAAATATTTTAGATTAATCACTAGAGTCGATAAAATAGTCGAGAACTTATTTAAGATGTATGAAATGATAGGTTCTAGTTGATTTCACTAATACCATTATAAGAAAAATATGATTTGCTGTGGTAAAACTAAACGAAAGATGAATATAGTATAAATTTCAAATCTTGAATAACATGTAGTAAAATGAACTATATTTTAAGTATTTTATAATCAATAGTTATATTTTAAAAAAAGCAATTAGTTGTATTAACTATGATTGTTCAATTTACTAGAGTCGACGAGTATCCGGAAATTTAATTAATATGTATAAAATGATAGGTTCTAATTTCAGTAGTATCGTTGAAAAAATTATGATTCATCGTGGTAAAACAAAACAAAAAGTAAATTACTTAATAGAATTTCAAATCTTGAAATTCATGATTTTAGTATGGTGATTTGCTCCTTTTATAAATCAATATAAACAGTTTAAAATAATTATTTACTTGTATTAATCATGACTGGTCAATTTGTTAGAGCTGACCATATATATAATAAAAGTTTATTAATTTGTATGTATTGATAGATTATAATTATAACAGTATTTGATCTTATCATACGGATGTGGCCTTTGTAAAATCATGCGATATTAATTTTGTTGTACCAGAAAGTTTTTGTTCTTAATCCTTCTTGTACTCTTGATTTTTCAGATTTCACTCTCAGAAAGATAATACGTCTTCAAAGACACTGTAACATTCAGTCAATGTTTTGAGATCGCAATTAATGCAATAATATATAAAAAATAATATTAGTAATAAATATTTTGGAATAGTTATTTATTTATATTATTATGAATGGTTTTTTTAGCTATGTGGACCTTCAAAGATGACCCAAATTAATCTTAATATTGACTTAACTATTATTTAGATATATTTTATATGGTTATTATGATTTGATTAGTTATTTTTTCTTTGTAATGCAGGTGTATTGTAACATGGTTCAAACAACCGTTAAGTATTTATTGTTTATTTAATTTTTATTGGTAAAAGAAATGATTTATTAGTTATATAAGTATTATATACGATTGTGCTAAGATAACTTTCACCTTTTCTGATACTTCTGAATTTTGCTTGACAATCCTCGATGTTATGCGAGATATTTTTTGTCAGACACTTTCTGATCTGAGTTCATCCAACAAATTGATTTAGATAGACTCATCTTAGTGTTTACCTGAATCTTCAATGGACTCATATTGTAAGATTGTATTGTGCTTGCCTGAACCGTCAAAGTTACAAGAAAGTAAATGACTAGCAGTGGTAAAACATGTCTTTGTCTTAAAAAGACATGTAGTATTCTAATTTCATCTTATTTTCAATATTTATAATCAATAAGTATATTTTAATGGTATAAAATATGTAATTAGCTTAGTAGTCATGATTGGTCAATTTGCCAGACCAGAATGGAAAATTTAATTAATGTATGTTAGTTTTTACTTCCAATAAAACCATTTAAAAAATATTATGATTGGTACGTTAAAACAAAAACAAAACACTGATTAGGGATGATAGAAAACATTCAGTCTCACACTTTTTGTTCAAAGTCTGGAAATTTTTACCCATCGTGGATCGACGAACTAAAATCAATCAAAAAAGAAAACAAAAGGTTAAATTATTTATTTTATATGTCAAATTAAATAAAAGAGTTAGGTAAAGAATTTAAAATATCTTAACAATTTAGTTTAATTTTTTAATATTATTTTTATTAGTAATAGATAAATTAAATTTATAAATAAACTAATAATATTAAATGTATATTTTATTTTTTAAGATCAATAAATCTTAAAAATATATAATAAAGAGGTTTAAACCTAA
>Ga0099825_1007583_pt1 | contig 13159 bp, 3 predicted proteins | sample SiratroredBW_FD_76838 | JGI IMG/M metagenome (GOLD analysis project Ga0099825, IMG submission 76838) | Root nodule microbial communities of legume samples collected from California, USA - Siratro red BW | ecosystem: Host-associated > Plants > Roots > Nodule | place: USA: California | collected... | reverse complement strand
TTTTATATATATATATATATATATATATATATATATATATATATATATATATATATATATATATATATATATATTACATGTAAAAGATAGTGGGGCAAATTAGTTTTTAGGCAACAAATCAAAGAGCCCATTTTGATAGCTTGATAAGCCACAAAAACTAAGGAATTTGGGCACAAAACTTACAATTGACAAAGCTGATCATAAACAGCCAGCAAATTTCTACTCTCTTTTTTCAAAATCGTGCAAAATCATGAGAATAAGGTACTGAGATGCCAGAATTACGTACATTCTTTTCACCACTCATCAAGTTCATTTTTAGTCCAACATAAAGGATAACAACATCTTTCAAACACTTACAATACTGATTTGAAATATAATTCTAAATTGAATAAATAAAATTACATAACCTTAAATATAATTATTCTATTTTGTATATAAAATTACATAACCATAAAGTCAATCAATTCTCTTTTTAATTTTCAATATTTTTTTTCTTTTTGTCTTATATGTTTAGTTATAACATAAGAAAAAGAAAGACAACAAATGGCAATAAAGAAATAAAATCTAACAAAGAAAATGCATGGTGTAAATAGTAAAAATTATTATTATTATTATTTTCACCATTTAAATATGTTCAAAAGCATTTTAGACTTACATTAATATAACTTTACTGAGAAAAAAAAATTTAAATATTTTTAACAGTATATTATATAAATTTTACGTTTAAATTAGATTAAAAATAAAAATCAACAAAATGTATTAAAATGAAGAATTAGAGAATTATATAAAATTTAGTTTAATATAACTTTATAAGGGAAATTATATATTCTATTTTTTTTTTCATTTTACTTTATTAGAAAATAATATAATATGGCATGATTGATCAATATTTTTACTTTAATTGATGCAATTGGATTTATGTTCAAACTAAAATAAAACTGACATTTTTTTTTATTCTTGACTTTACCTTATTTGATATTAAATTAAATTAGTTGTCACATTCATTTATGTTTAAATTTATCTAATATGAAAATAAAAATATTATGCATTCTAGACTTTACCCTCTCTGATATTAATTTATCTTCATTATCAATTTCATTTATGTTAATTTATCTACTATTATACTGCATCAGTTTTTGTTTGTATATTCTCTACTATGTTGAAAGTAAAACAGGACAACTTTTTGCATTTTAGATTTTTATCCTATCAGACATTAAGAAGTAACAGGGGCTATATGGTTCTTAAAGATGTGGTGGATATTTGATGTTTGAATTCTTAATGTACACTAGAGGCTATATATTGAAAGACTAGAGGCTATATTGAAAGACTAGGTATTCGAGGCATACGGGTACTTAACTGAGTATGCTAATGTCATTATTATACTTACTAAATATTCATATAAACTATAGATATTATTATGAGCTTACAACAATTTATATAATTAATAAGCAATATAATACTAAAAATCATATGATACAGTCGAAGGGTTTCTGAGTATTAGATATTATTAATTATTTTTGTTTTAGATAAAGGAAAATATCAATTTTATGAATTTTGTGTATCCTTTTATAAATATGTTCTAAAAGGTAATTGGACTGCAGCTAAAGTGATATTAGAAAACTACAATGAGAGACTGAAGCATGCCCCAATAATAAGTGGTTGGAGTACACTGCTCCATGTTGCTATAGATGCAAACCATTTTTCTTTTGTAGAAGAGTTGTTATAAAAAGGACAACACTACCTCTTGCCTTGCTGCTGCATCTGAAAACATGTGTATTGTTGAATTGTTGATGACAAGAAACCCACACCTACCCAAAATCGCAGGCGGAGGTGGACGCATCCCGGTTCTGTTAGGTATGATGCAAGGATATTGTCAAATGACATGATTTCTGTATAGAAAAATCATCACAGAAGAATTTTAAAATGGTCACAAGAAATTATTAATTTTCGCTGGTATAAAAACTGGCGACTATGGTAAACATTTATTCTTTTTAACTATATTGTTGATGTTCTTTTTCTTTATTATTGTTTAAAGTTATTAAGTATTATGAAGTTCACTCATAAACTTAGAATAAAGATAAGACAAATCACTATTAAAGTTAGTTATTACTTGTAATTTAATTAGAATTACAAATAATTTTATATTTTTTAATTAATTTTAATGACAAATATCTTAAGAAAATGTTTTAGGACTATGTATATAGTACTCAGTGAAGTACATTAAATATTTATCCAAATACGTTTTAGGATTGGTCTTAAAAATGACAAGAGACTCGGAAGATCTAGCCTGGGCACGTGATGGAAATAATGACACAGCTTTGCATCTTGGCTCTAAATCAAATCCCTTTGCATTCTTGTTCTCATTGTCCAGAGATTACAGATCCCATCAGGATCAACCCAGGTAAATTTACCAAATATAAAAAAAAAATTAAGTGGTTTTGAATTTTTATTTATTTGTGGAGCTTTCAACTCCCCTACTCTTTCACATGTTTAGATATTTTGTAATGCAGGAATGAAAGAAGTGGTGACTTTTCAATTGGTTAACTTTCTCTGGAAAACGATTATTCGCTGCAAAAGCTTCACGAAAACAATTGAAATCATAAGTGAACTTTACCCGACATTAGTTCACTTATCATAGCTTATTAGTGCTTACCCTAGTTTGATATGGGAAGTTAACAACAAAAATCACAATATAATTCACACAGTAGTTTCATGTTGCTATACTAACATCTTCAATCTAATACACGAGATAGAGTCCTAAAAGGATCATATATCGTGGATCAAAGTAATTCTTCATCTTCTTAGCCAATAACAAAAAATAACACTTAATTACATTTGGTTGCAAAGTTAGTCCCACCAGGTCAACTTGAATTAGTTTCTGGAGCAGCACTCCAGATGTGCCTCGAGATAATATGGTTTGAGATAACCAATCTTATATTTCAATAGTTTTACATGCATTACTTTTTCAAATGGAACTATATATTCTTTATACTCATTTGACCCCAACACCAACACATTTCAATCCTATATGTGTTTTAAAAATTCATTTATAGTTATTCCAAATATTGTTAACTAATAAATTATGGGACTGAAGTGTATTTTACTATGTTTTTATATGTTTTAACTAGTTAGACTTTTTATTCTAAGACACATCCATGAGTTTTTGACATATTGAATCTGGATTGGATAGTGTGTTTGAGCTAGTGTTTTTGGTGAAGGTTTTAAGTAAACGGAACCAGACATTTTCGTTAAGATTTGAATACTTAGAAAATATAATTAAAAGTGGTTTTCATTGAACTATAATTTAAGATATTATTTTGATATTAAATCATAAATAATTTTGTATTGAGTTATAAAATTTAAGAAAATTTTATTTCTTATAACATATAAGCTTACAACTACTTATATTTGAGGTCCATTCATCATTATCTTCTATATTAACTCTTCAACATATACGTGACAAGAGGTGAAGAAGATAATGCCACCATCATTCATAATAATGAAAAATTCTGAGGGCTTAACCGCTCAGGAATTATTCACAAAAAAAGAATGAAAGATTGAGGAAAGAATGGATTAAACGCACTGCTTACTTATTTCAATTGTTATTGCTACAACAGTGTTATCCATGATCAAACGAAAAAACCAAATTACTTGGACAAAGCTGCATTCCTATATTTTCAATATCAGATGCAATATGGATATTCTTGTCTATTCTTATCTCACATTATGTTCAGTACGACTTTTACATGTCACTACCCTTGAAGTTAATATTTGGACTCATAGCTCTATTCATCTTCATAGCTTGTATGATGGTAGCATTTACCAGTTCCTTCTTCTTAACCTACACCTATGGTTCGAAGATTGTTCCTCATTTAGTTTCAATAGTAGCAATGCTACCATTAGTTCTGTATTTACGTCTATAATATTCACTATGGTCAAATATCATTTATTCAAGCTTCTATTGTAGAACACTATTTCGGCCAAGTAAATATACGATATACGACTAAGGAGGTGTTTTTGTTATCATGATCGTTAGAGGAAGGTGAGAATAATTGGTGTTTTGACTTCCCTTCCTTATAAGTAGTGGGTGAATGTCATGAAAAGACCACATTCAAAAAATGTAAGCTTAAGTTTAGTGGAAGATTTTTAAACTTTTAAATGTTTTTTTTATATAAACATATTTGATTCAATAATATTTTTTACAGACATAAAATTTTAGTATATTTAAACTTTGATTTAATATGATTTGATCTTATTAAAAAGGACCTAATAAAATTTAATCTTGTTTTGTATTAATGAAAATTTTATACTACATATCCAAACTCGCACAAGTTTTGATACACCAGGAACAATAATAAAATAAACATGTTAAGATCATATTAAATGAAAAATTAATTCTACGCATCAAACTTGATAATTTCTTAAACACATTATAGGAACACTCATTTAAAAGATTCTAAAATGTGGTATTTCCATGACATTCACCCACTACTTATCAGGAAGGGAAGCCAAAGCACCAATTCTCTCCTTCCTCTAAGGATCATAATAACATAAACACCTCATTAGTCGTAAATCATACATTTATTTGGCCGAAATAGTGTCTTACAATAGAAGCTTGAATAGATGACGTCTGGCCATAGTGAATATTGTAAAATACATAACTAATGGTAGAATTGCTGCTATTGAAACTAAAGAGGAACCATCTTTGAACCATAGGTGTATGTTATCAAGAATGAACTACTAAATGCTACCATCATACAAGCTATGGAGATGGATAAAGCTATGAGTCAAAATATTAACTTTAAGGGCAATGACCTGCGAAGGTTGTACTGAGAGTATAAGGTGAGATAAGAATAAACAAGAATATCCATATAGTAGTTGCAGATGAGATGAATGCAGCTGCATCTGATATTGTAAATACCAGGAATGCAATTTTGTCCAAGTAATTTGGTTTTTTCGTTTGATCACTAATTCCACCTAATATGTTAATTGTATAGGAGAATATTGTTATAGCAATAACAGTTGAAATAAGCATACAAAACTCAGCAGTGTGTTTAATCCATACTTCTCCTTCTTTCCTCAATCCTTCATGCTCTTTTGTGAATAATTCCTAAGCAATTAAGCCCTCAGAATTTTTCATTGTTATGAATGATGGTGGCATTATATTCTTCACCTCCCGACACATATATATGTTAAAGATGTTAAAGAGTTAGTATAGAAGACAATGATGAATGGACCTCAAATATCACTTGTAAGCTTATATGTTATAAGAAGTAAAATTTTCTTAAATATTATAACTCAATACAAAATGATCTATGAGTTAATATCAAAATAATATCTTAAATTACAGTTAAATGAAAACCTAGTCTTATAAAGTTTAAGACGCAACTGTATTGTCATATTTTCTAAGTATTCAATCTTAAAGGAAATGTCTGATTCCATTTACTTCAAACCTTCACCAAAGACACTGGCTCAAACACACTAGATCCCCAATCCAGATTCAATTAGTGTCAAAACTCAAGGATGTCTTAGAATAAAAACTCTAACTAGTTAAAATATATAAAAATCGTGAGGAAATAGTAAAATATACTTCAGTCTCATAATTTCTTAGTTTAACAATATTTGGAATAACTATAAATAAATTTTTAAAACACATATAGGATTGAAATGTGTGGGTGTTGGGGTCAAACGAGTACAGAGAATATATAATTCCATCAAAAAAAGTAATGCATGCAAAGCTAATGAAATATAAAATTGGCCTCAACCATATTATCTTGAGGTACATCTGTAGTGCTATTTTAGAAACTAATTCAAGTTGACCTGGTAGGGCTAACTTTGCAGCCAAATGCAATAAAGTGTTATGTTTTGTTGTTGGCTGAAAAGATGAACAATATAATCCTTTTGGGACTCTATCTCATGTATTAGATTGAAGATGTTAGCATGACAACATGAAACTGCTGTGTGAATTATACTGGGATTTTTGTTGTCAACTTCCCATATCAAACTAGGGTAAGCATTAATAAGAATCCAAAGTTACCAACTTCAACTGCTTGTATGGTAAGGTTCACTTATGATTTCAAGTGCTTCAGTTAACCAATTGAAAAATTGAAAAGTCATTAGTCATTCACAGGCGCGAGCATCTTCTTCTGTGCTCACCTTTTGCTTGGTGGCGGTTGTGTTGTTCTAAAAATTAGGGTTTCTCCTTAAGAAACTATCATAGTTATTTAATAAGACTTCTTTTTTAAGGCCCAACTCAAAAGTAAAACCTATTATATTAAGGTTATCAAATAGATAGCATCAAATTTACTTTCATTCCCTCTCAAACTTTCAGCTAAGTTATTTCTAAGGCCAAAAAGTATTTGGATAAATATTTAATGTATTTCACTGACTCTTATATATGTACTGAAACATTTTCTTAAAATATCTGTCATTGAAATTAATTAAAAATTACGAAATTATTTGTAACATTGATTAAATTACACGTAATAACCAACTAACTTTAATAATAAACTGTCTTATCTTTATTCTAAGTTTATGTCATAATACTTAATAAATTTAAATAATAATAAAGAACATCAACAATATAGTTAAAAAAAAATGCTTACCATAGCTGCGAGTTTTTATACCAGCGAAAAACAACGATTTTTTTGTGATTATCTTGAAATTCTTCTCTGATGATTTTTTCTATACAAAAACCATGTCATTTAACAATTTTCTTGCATCATAGCAAACTGAACAGGGAAGCATCCACCTCGACCTGCGATTTTGGGGTTGTGTAGGTTTCTTGTCATCAACAATTCAGTAATATGCATGTTTTCAGATGCAACAACAAGGTAGAGAAGGCAGTGTTGCCCTTCCTATCTTTCAATGAAACATGTTCATCTTGGAGCATCTCTAGCAGCTCTTCCACAGAAGAAGAATAGTTTGCACCTACAGTAACATGGAGCAGTGTACTCCAACCATTTATTATTGCAGCGTGCTTCAATCTCTCATTGTTGTTTTCTAGGATCGCTTTAGCTGCTTTCTAATTGCCTTTTAGAACATATTTTGCTAAAGGGGCACGCAAAATTCATAAAATTGGTGCTTTTCTTCCTCTGAAACAAAGATAATTAATAATATTTAGTACTAAGAAACCCTTCCACTTTATGATATGATTAGTATTATACTACTTACTAATTTACTAATTATATAGATTTTTTTAAGCTCATAGTAATATCTCTAGTTTATATGAATATTTAGTAAGTATAAAAATGAGATTAGTATACTCTGAAAAATTGAGGAAACACTTTATTCATGGATACTAATATTGTGAGAATATGCAAAGGTGAAAGAACATGAATGGTAGTATCTAGTATTTCTTTTATATACATATATATATATATATATAGCAATAGATGAAAAATGGAAAAGTGAACATCAACTCCTTCTTCTCCCATACTTTCATCAACCTTTGGTGAGTATGAGATGGAAAAGATTTTTAAGAGGTGGGAAAGGTAGAAGATGTTTTTATTTCAAAAAGGCTAAATCAATGTGGAGAATGCTTTGGTTTTATAGGGTTACAAACTTAAATGCTCTCAAAAAACAATTAGGTAACATATGGATTAAAGACAAGAAGATACACATTAATAGACCAAGTATAGACGTTATGAACTCAACATGAACATATATGTAGAAAGCAAGGAACAATAAACAAATGATGTGAAAGTCTAAAATAAGATCAGAAAACAGAGTGGCTAATGTACTAATACGCTGACCATATTAGTCTGTAAAACAAAATAACTCTCTTCTTGCAACAAGTTAGGCGGTGAAAATTTTGCAGGGCTACGAATGAACTTACACAAGAGGTGTGTATCAGCAAGCGAGCACAACTTTTGTGAAATTCACATTTGCTGCTCAAAAAGCTGATAAAAAATATACACCAGTGCACAAAGCATGAGTCTAAGGAAGTAAACAAAGGGTATCATGCTATGGTTCTAAGTTTTCACTTATACTTTTGGCCAAATTATTGGAACCATGACACAACTCACAATGCAGATCAGCCCCTACGAGGAGATATGTCTTACTCTGCTTATACACCAAACTGCCAATACGTGCAACTTCAGCAACCAGCACAAAACAAAGTCCGAGGAATTTGAAGATATACCAATGGAAGACGCAATTTGTTATGTATTCTTGAATGTCATTTTCATGTGCTTAATAAAAAAAGTAAATAATAATAAAAAAGTAGTTGGAGAATGAAATAACCAGACTTATAGGTGATGAAATATAATAAAAAAAAGTAGTTTTATGTTGTGGATGAATGAAGAAATGTAAATAATTTTTATCCTGTAAAAAGCAAAGGTTAGAGCATCAAGATCAGCATTAGATGTCTGTTGTGTGGTTGGAGAGAGTTATAATGTTGGAGTTCGAGAGTCAATCATTTCTTTTTCTTGCTAGATAATGTGAAAGAGGATATCCTTCTATGTCCAAAAAAACGCATTCACAAAATAAGCATAAATTTCATACACAGACGGTAATTTAGAAATTTAATAAATATTTAAGATATGAAAGCAATAAAAATCAAGTATAAAAATTCTTATTATTTAATTTTGTTTATAAAGAAAAATATTGCATAAAAAAATTAGAATAATATAAGAGAAAACGAACAATTGTGTGCCTTTTTATACTCAAATCATCTTTTAATTTTTTTATTCAATGCCAATTCAAATTTTTCAAGAAAAAAATAATGCCAACACATTATGCTAACTTAATTCACGTTGACTCAATGCTTCATTCAATAACGGTCACTTCTTTTTAATGTTACCCCCGCTCCATGTACCCCAACACACTATTCTTTCTCTCCAACAGAAGGTCAAATGTTTATTTTATTCGCACGCCACCTTCACTTTCTCATACTCACGTATATTTTATTCTTCTATACCACCAAACCATATAAATGAATTAGGCTAAGCCAAATTAAAAAAAAAAAAACTTTTTAGATGTGTTTTTACCTAAACTACATTAGGATTTTGAAAAAATAACTATGGGCTTCCGGCGGCATGAAAGAGATTCAGAACATGGTGGAGAAGCGCGGAGCCTAGGGTTAGGGGCGCGGTAGTAGCTAGGGTTGTGGTGTTTGAAAGAAGATGCCATGGCGGCTCGCGATTTGCGACAATGGTGTGAGGGCACCAACATGACGGTGACAGTGAAGTTGTTGGTGGTGCTGTTTGGAGGCTGTGGGAGCGGGACTGTGAATGCGACGGCCACCATGGTTTCAAGGTTAAGACGTAGTAGTGGTGGGAATCATAAGGCCGATGACAAGGGTGGCTATGACGGAGGTAGTTTTGAATTCAAGAAAGCATGAATAGGGACTTAACATTTATATTTTTGATGCAGGAATGACTCAGCAGCAGATAAAAACTTTGAACATGAACCATTATCAAGCAGAACCAGCAGCGAAATACAAGTAAAAGCAATCAATTGGAACCATAACACAGCTCATACCTCTTGAATCGTGATTGGCTTGAGCGGATGTACGAGTCTCCACCAGTGTATGTGTTTTTTGATGCAGGTGTGTGAAAGGGTGTATCTGAAAAAAATTTGAATTCTCCCCTTCCCAAATCTTCAATTCTTTCCTTTATAGGAATCAAATTTGACCATTCAAACTTTTGGCCATTACAAAAAAACGGCTAGTTTGTTTTATGTCACCACAAAATTGGTTAATGGGCAATGTGCAACGGTAATAAAATGGTTATTTTGGCCATTGTCGTTGACAATTATTTTATTTTTAAAAAGATAAAATTATATTTCTTTGAATAAAATGATTTTTAGTTCATAACGATATACAAAAATAAAAACTGTATGAGAAGAAAAGTTGGGAGAAAGAAGAAAAGTCGAGAGCGAGAAATTTACTTATGTCCATATTTTCTTACCAAGGTCCACCAAAATTATTTCTTTTTTATTTTTACAACTTTAACGTTTTAGAGAATAATTAAGTGAAGAAAAAATCTTCTTTAAGGTTCTCCTATTAGTTACTTTTCTTATGTTTAATAAAGATTATTATTATTCTCTAAAATTACAGATAAGGATATTGTAAATTTTTTTAATAATATTATATGATTGTTTATTGTCTATTAGAACAGTTATGTTTCTGATTGTATTACGTTGTTACTGTTGTAAGAATAATATGATAGAAAAATTTTAGAATGTTATGTGATTGTAACTGCTCTAATCTTTCATGTAAAATAGCAAGTATTTTTGTTATTATATATATAAAGTATGGTGGTGTGAAACTTAAGAAAGTTGTAATAAGGGAGATACTTGATATTTAATTGTATCTATTAGTGATCAATATCTTTTTTTTATAACTATATTGATATACTAGTTCACGGGCTATTGTTGTTATAATAAGTAGTGTTACTTATAGTGGAAAAAACATAAGTTGATTTTAAAGTCAAATGAGATAGAATAGTTGACAATAATTTCTTGTTATGAAACTGAAGATGAAGACAAATTTGAGAATTGCAATTGAAGAAAAACTTGTGGTTAAAACAGATGCTTTCTATTTAACATTGCAAATAATACTAAGGAAGAAGATTTGGAACATTCTCATTAAATTGTACGAGGATAAATGAGTGAATGTTGGTACACTTATTCTGTTTTAACCATATTAATGGGTGGTGGTTGACTGGTGCAACGGTGGAGGAAGAAGAAGAGAAATGAAAAAGAATTAAACAGATGTAAAAAGCCATTTGGATGCTATTCCAATAATTTTGAATATGAAATATTCAATAGGTTTATGAGAACGTAAAGAAGCTGCTATGTAATTGAAACGTTGCTACGTGGCATGAAGAGGTTCGGTGCAGGTTCTAGCTAATTACTCTCTGTTTGGTTTTGAAAAGTCAGAGAGTTGAAAAGGCTATGTAAGTCCTTGTTTTGTTTTACATTTTCACACACTTCTCTTAATTTAACGATTTAAAGGGTAATTTAATTTTAAAAGTTAGATTCAGAAAGAAGAAAAGACGAGAACAAAAATAACTCTGGAAATTATTCCTAAGCGAACATGATTATATCATATTGAGTTATACTTTTTGGTAACAAAACTCAATTTGGGAAATGAGAGTTGTAAGAAGAAGCTAGACAAACTGAAACCCTAAAACAGTGCAAACAATTTGATAATTATAGATGGTGATTTTACTCAACTAAAAATTGTTCATCATATTACTGAACTACATGTAGTTTATCAAATGTATGTTTCGTGAAAGTGTAGGGTTTGTTTATGCTGTATGAGGATTTTTTTTTTATAATTATTACTAATGTAAAATAGCCATTGATTATTTTAAATAACTTAGGTTAGTTATTGGATCTACATATATTAGAAGATTTAAAAATAATTTTTTACTATAATATAATCTTCCCTTGGATATAGTTACAAAAGGTACATGGCCTGTCAATAAGTAGAGAAACCGTCAAAAGGTGTGAGTTTATCTTACCTCCATGTATTTTCACCGTACGTAAGTGAAATAGTATATTATAAATATTTTTGTCGGTTATGACAATAAATTAATGTAAAATGAGTTTTTTTTTTTAAATTCCAAAAAGTTATCTGTTATTATTTATTATTTATTTTTTTATTATCTTTTACATATTTTTTTTATTTTATCTATCTACACTTGTCAATAAATTATGGAATTTTTGTGGTATTTTATTGTATAGAATTTTTTTAAAAAATTTTAAAAAAATTTAGATTTTTTTTTTAAAATTAGATTTTATGTCGGTTATAAGTTACAACCGATGTAATAAAAGACTTTTTACATTGGTTGTTAGCTACAACTGACATAAAAAGTCTTTTATTATGTCAGTTTAGTTCCAATCGACATAATATCAACCTCTTACGCTGTAATTCAATTATTTTAATTAGGTATTTGACGTTGATTTCTATTTTCAATCGATGTAGTGATATACATATTACGTTGATTACATAACCGACGTTATATATTCAAGACTTTCTATGTCGCCTTCATATCCTCTATAGTCAGACGTAAAATGTCATTTTTCACTAATGATTGTACTAGTGAAATAAATTTGTAATATTTAATTATATTTAAAAACAACTAAATAATATGTAAATATGATGGTTAAATAATAAAATTTACAATTTAAATAATATCTTAATATTTATCTAATCTATAAAAATATAATTAAATGAATAAAATATAATTAAATATTGTAATTACTTTAAAAGTGGTGAAAGGAGAATGACAATAATAATAACTCTTTTTTTTGCTTACATTTATACTTAGGAGTAGCGGTTACCATGCAACTCCTTGCATGTGGGTGACATGACGATAACTGAAAAGTGAGGTAACATGACAAAATCATGTTCTTAAAAAAAGAACAACACAACAAAATGTAAGTGATAATAAAAGAAAAGTTAAGAAAAAACAAGACGATCACAAAACACGGCAGAAGTTGGAGGAAATAATGAACAAAGAATGACACAAAATAAAAAGAAACAACTGTTACAATGATATATATAGAATATTAATTGTTAAACAATGTAATATAATATAATGAGAGACCTATGTTAAATGAACTAATATAGTAATAACATACTACATAGGTTTTTACCTTTAGTAACCAATGTAATACGTTACATATTACATCAAATTTAAACAAATAATATAATATGTAATGTCGTAGTTATAAAAATAATCATCACACTCTATTAGTTTTACATATATTTATGGGAAACAAATATAAAATATAATGTATGTAACGAAAAATCATGTTTTGCCATTAGTGAATAGTATAAATATAATTACGTCTTAATCCCACCTTATAAAAATTATTTTATAAATTATTGACAAAGTTTATTAACATTTTTCAAAAATTTATTTTTTCTCTATTAATTTTATTTCTTTCTTGTCTGTTGCTTTTCCTATAATTATGAACAATTGCATTATAACTCAAGTATGAAGTTTTCATTATAACACAATTACGAAGTTTTCCTTGACATTATCACTCTAATGCTTAAAATTACATATCTTATAATAATTACATATTTTATAATTTATAGTATAAATTATACAAGAAATAACACGAAAATACTATGAATAATATATATATATATATATATATATATATATATATATATATATATATTTTTTTTTATTTTTAA
>Ga0099825_1007582_pt1 | contig 13160 bp, 10 predicted proteins | sample SiratroredBW_FD_76838 | JGI IMG/M metagenome (GOLD analysis project Ga0099825, IMG submission 76838) | Root nodule microbial communities of legume samples collected from California, USA - Siratro red BW | ecosystem: Host-associated > Plants > Roots > Nodule | place: USA: California | collected... | reverse complement strand
GAGAACTCATCTCCTATTGTGGCAACCTTTCTACTTATTAGAGAGATGTTTTTTTTGGAAGAATTAGAAAAGGAAAAAGATGCCATTAAGGATGTACCTTAACAGAAATGGTGATGAGCGAAGAAGCAAAATGCTAAAAACTCTCACAAAAGCTGGAAAAGTAGAATGAGGTTGGAATAATGTAAAAGTGATGTTTGAATATAAGGCAACCAAATAATTTCAAAAGTTTTGTATCCCACATGAAACAATAAGACACTCAAATGTCGTGTTTTAGGGAAACATGACATGAAAAGTTAAAATGTTAGTTGTCTAAGCGATGTAACTTCTTGTAAAGAGAAATATTGTATTAATAAAGGTGAAAACTTCTCATTAATGCACATTAGGAATCATACCATTATGGGATGCATCATACTAACTAAAAAAGTTGAATAAACTTGACCTTATGAAAGATTACGAAGCAGTGTACTCAAAAGATGGCTATAAAAATATAACCTCAAAAGTAATTCAAGCTAATACTCAACAAACACTTAAACTCGTTCATCCAACAAATTGGTCTAACTACTCCTCATTTATAAATTTCGAAATAAGAGACTTATGTATTACCTGTCTCGAAGATATTTAAAGATAATGGATAAAATATTATTTAGTATTTGAACAACTTAAATACATTACAAGAGTGATCGATTATAACTAAATGATAATATTTTATGTAAGACTACATATACTCAGTGACCAACTTTATTTTTTTCTTATCTTAATTATCTTTTTAACCTTTATTTATAGGTTTAAAAACCTATAAATACAAATTAATCCTCTCATTTTCTCATTCACTCACTTTAACACTCATTTTCTATAATTTTTTTCTAGCTATACTGATTTGAACTTTGAAAGACATTTTGTAGGTGGATCTCTTCTTAATTTTCATCAACAACTTGTTAATCAATCCTTAAAGTTTCAATCTCGACTTTCGAAGAATACTACTTTCTACCGTACAGAGACTACGTTCTTTTTCAATAAAAACAATTACTAAAATAATCTTCTTGTTAAAATGTGAATTTTGAAATTGAATGAAAAGTTTTCAAGACAAACAGAGTATTCATCTTATATTATATTATAGTTTTATATTTTCAAAAATATAATTCACATGATCGAAAAAAATATTTGTAAAATATTTGTAGACATGTTATGGCATACATTTAGTTAAGTTTTCATATTCTTTTAAATATTTTTAAAATTTTAAATTAATTAAAATAAGAAAAAATTGAGATATAATAGAGGTTAAAACATTTTTTCCTTATTTCCATAAGAATATAACTTACTCACCATTAGCACGTGAATAAAATCTGTGCACTTAAGGAGATATAACTTTTCTGGATATAAAATATATCAGAGAATTATTTTTTCCATAACCTTCTATCAATAATAGAAATTAAATACTCACATATCTATAATCCCGAAAATGTAAAGATTCTGAAAAAATCAAACGTCTCTAAGATAAAAAAAAAAATGTTTCAAAGTTTTACATAGATGTAATAATACTGAAAAGTAGACTAAGCATCAGAGTGTTAAAAATGATAAAGGAGACGTGAAAAGTTACGACTAAAGCACAACTAAATTTTTTTTGAGTTTTACAAAGATCTTGAAACAAAAGGTTAAAATAAGATGTGTAGATTTGTCAAAAGTAGAGAAAGGAAAACAGGAGATTTGAATCATGAAGATAAGAAGGAAAAGTTTTGACCAAATATGATATATGAAAGACAGGAGAAAAAATTGTCTATAATATGTTATGAACAATGATCAACTCGTGACATGGAAGACTACACATCAACTCGTGATATTCTATTGCAGTTTGCAAGTGTGTAAAAGAGGAAGATATCGTTAGACTCACTGGGTTATTTAATGTGATTGAGATACAAGGGATTAGATGAATGAAAGAGGAACAAATTATAATAAAGTTTACATTTCAGTTGTGCAATGTGGAATAAAAAATAAAAAAATCTTATTCCATATTACACAATTTAAAATCCAAACCTTAAACCTTAACAATTGAATTTTAACTTGCCCAGTTCAAAATACAAATTTAAAAAAGATAATTTTGATATTTTCAAAAGTACGGAGTGCAGGAAGAAAAAAATGGAGGTGCAGGAAGAAGCGGCCCGCATTGAAAATGCCAAAAAGACACAAATACTAAAGCCCAAATATTGAAAAGTTTACTATGAATGAACCAACTTCACCCAACAATGATATTAACCTCCCAATCAATTAAACTGCAACAAGATTGTAAATCCATAATACAATAAATAAATATCGATAATCCATGAGCCGTGAACTGCAAAACCATAACACCGATACACCACTCTAACCATAAAATTCCCTCCAAAAATCTATGAAACTACAAGGACTCGACAATGGCATAATCAATTAATTTGACAAACTGAGATGTGATTAATCTACAAGAGCTACCATCCAAGCTATTCAAGCATTATCCCTCTCGGCCTTCCTAAGATGGCACTGCAAAAACACAATTCGAGGAAACCATGTCAAACTTGAAAGCAATGGTGTAAAAATAAAATCAAACACAAGAACCAAACAAATGGTGAAGCAAAAATGACTCTAGATGTGTAAATATATCTTGTCACTAGGGATCAAATACAATATCAAAGAAAACATGAAAACCTACTGTAGCTAGCTGTATCAATCTGCTCAGGAAGCTGCTTTATATCCACTTCAAACCTGGACTGAACCTGAAATTCACAACAAACAAAATGAATATTGCCAATTGACTCAACGTTAGCACTATGAATAGGCAATCACACGAAGCCAAATATTGAGCAAGGAATTATGGTGGAAGGTGTTAAATTATGGACACATGACAGTCATATTAAAATGCTACTAAATTTCTAAGGTGGCTGCAATTTTCATAACAGTGCCCAGAATTAGAAGTGACAAAAAAAGGAAAATATAAACTAAGCTGTTTACATTGTTGAGAACATCAACATCAGTGGAACATGAGACAAATGTAATTGCAAGGCCCTTGGTTCCAAATCTTCCAGCACGGCCAACCTGTTCGGAGATTTTACCCAAAAGAAATGACAATTAGATGGGGCACTAGATAAGAATAGAGGGGGCATAAACAAATTTTGTAGGAAAATTTGGAAAATGGAGAGATTATCAGACCCTGTGCAAGTATGTATCAGCAGAATCCGGCATGTCATAGTTTATAACTATATTCACACGTTCGATATCGATTCCCCTGCCAACCAAATCTGTTGCAACTAGAATTCTTGTATGGCCCTCTTTAAAACCTTTATATCGCTTTAACCTATAAAAAAGCAAGAAATTCAGATCAGACACAACTTACCAGTGCACAGAATTGTTCTTGAGACAAAAACCAGCATTAGCAAGACAAAAGAAAACAGAAGCCTAATAGCTACCATCAGCGAGCAATACAAACAGAAGTATAGTTGTAGGAATACAAATTATAGGCTATTGAATCATCAATTATAAACCAGTGAAGACTGATTTGTCAGCATACTTTCATATCACATAATACATACCTTTCTTCCTGAGACATTCCAGAGTGAATGCAAATAGATGGGAAGTTGCACTCTCTAAGCAGTTTGTCCAGCTCCGCTGCTCTACTAACACTTTTCACAAAGATAACGATTTGATTGAAGTCCAGTGCATCAAGAAGGTCATTCAACTTCCTGTTCTTCTCCTCCTCTTTCAATTTGATGTAGTGCTGCCATTTCAACAATCAACATAAGCCAGATACCATAAAACTTGCCAATATTTAGCAAAACGTGAAAGTGTAAATAATATAATTCGCTAAAAGGCCCACCTGCACAAGTCCATGAAGGGTCAACTTTGCTTCGTCATCAACATAAATTTCCATTGGCTGAAAGGAACAATGATATAGTAAATCATATTAGGAGCCTTCCTCAAGGTAATGGAATCGAGAACGACATCAATGATGGATGTGGATCCTTGAATCACAGTTCTGCACCATTTATTTTATGTCCTTCCAGATACTTTCACACACTGACACTCCTGAGAACTCTAGCAGGAACGTTCCCAAAATACACTAACAACCCCCTCGCCCCCTAGCTATGACAAATAGAGAAGATCCTATGATGTCAAAAACCGTATCAGACAGACAGGCTTTTGGAGATAACCAACCAACTTCATTGTGAAACAGATGTGGGAACGTATAGAATGAGAAAACATACAAGCTTAATCAAGAACTTACCTCAAACATTCCCAACCAGATCTACTATCCCCAGCTATAGCTACCCAATCACAAGCCTTACCAGAAGTTGTTTCCATAAAAACTGCCTAAAGAACAAAAGCACTATCCGGACTGAAGTCATATCATCATCATAAGTAAATTTTGATGATACCACAGCAATCTAAATATCGAAAAAGCTTTCAGGGAATTCAGGTATTAAGAAAAGAGACTATTAATAAGTAGTAACTGGTCATGGAGCATTACATCTTGCATAAACTTTTTGCAGACAGGACGTATTTCCTTGCTGAGCGTTGCAGAAAACATCATAACTTGCTTATCATGGGGTGTCATCTTGAAAATAGCTTGCACATCTTTCCTCATGTCTGCAGAATTCATGAATGAAACAGAAAACCAAATTAAAATTAAAGGAAGTCCAAAAGTATGATGCAAGTGATAAGAATGATTGTTTGGAAATTCAACATACCCAGAGACTCTAGCATCTTATCACATTCATCTAAAATGAAATGCCTGACATTCTTCAAAGAAAGGTCCTTATCCCTAGCCAATCCAAGTATTCTTCCAGGTGTACCAACAACAATACTAGGGCATTCGTTCTTCAATAGATCCTTGTGAACTTTAATGTTGACGCCACCATAAAAGACAGCAACCTTCAGATCGGGTAGGTAGGTGCTAAACCTTTCAAATTCGTTGCATATCTACATAAAAGATATTACACAGATATCTTAAATCAGAAGTAATCAAATAGCAAGTTCCATAATATTGCAAGTGCTAAGCCCTAAATAAATACCTGGTATGCTAATTCCCTTGTATGACATAAGACAAGTGCAGAAACTTGCCCTGCAACAGGGTCAATCTGCTGCAGGGTAGATAGAACAAATACAGCAGTTTTTCCCATTCCAGATTTAGCTTGACAAATCACATCCATTCCAAGTATAGCTTGAGGTATGCACTCATGTTGTACTGGTGGCAAACCAAAGAAAATAGAGGTCCAACGAACCGGTGGTAAGAAAAACAAACCTTTGAGAGATATACCAAAGCATAATGGTTCTCCAAATGAAGATTATGATAAAAATATTACCTATAAAATAAAAATTGGAAAGTTACACAAGTTTACTATATTTGTTATTGTATAAATAGAATCAGCATAAAATATTGAACTGAAACTGGTGTTTTATGATACGAATATTAAGAAAAAAAAAATACAATAAATAGAAGAAAATTATCATCTAATAATAAAGATATGATACGAAAATAAATAAAAGTGTTCCTAATAATACATATATAATCTAGATATGGTCGTTCCCAATCTTTAAATTCTCACATGGTCTAAACCAAGAATATGGCCCAATTAAGGTACAAATCTTAGGGAGAGAAAAAGTACTTCCTCTATCGAAAATGTTCTTTATTGTCAATGGAGAAGAAACTTGGAGGTTTCTCATGCTTAATGGAGTAACCTCCAACACAAGTTATACCATGACAACATGAAAAATTAACATTAGGAGCACTTGTGCTTCAAAAGAAATCATTAATTGATCTGGAATCACCACATGATATGTAATCAAGTTTCATCAACTGATCGTATACCAACAAATTTGTAATGTGGAGATTGACCAAAAATGACCAAGGTTATACTAACAAATTTGTAATGTGGAGATTGACCAAAGATGACCATGGTGGTCTGGGGCCATGTAATAATTTCTTGTGCTTCAAAGGTCAAACAAATTTATTTTAGACCAAACAATAGTGGTGAAAAAAAGACAATTAGGGTCAGGTTTGGGAAAATTTGGATCCAAATCATGAATTTTGAGTATAAATTTGGTCACCTTTTACTCATTTAGAATCCTGTTGGATTGGGCGAAGTGTTCAGCTGACATCTTTTGAAAAAAATAAAAACTGAAAAAAGGGGGGAAAGTAGGGAAAACACAGAAAAGGGAAAAAAAACTAACAATTGTGAAAGTTGAATGAAAATATAGATTTACTCCCAAAACTAAGATTTAAAAGAAATAAATAAATCCAATATTAGTAGTGATTAAATATAAAGCTTTTACAACGGGGTCAGGTCTATCCGGTGCAAAATGTTTCAAAACTGATATCTCTGATCCAATTGGAGGGGTTCAACCCAACCCTAACAAAAAACCTAAAAGTTTTTAAAAGCAATGATTGAAACCCATAACTATTCTGTGTTCATAAATCATCAGAGTAACTCCAATAAATAGTTATTATAATAAATAATTATGCAGGTAATTTACCTTCAGAAGGGTGCTCAAATCCAGAGTCCACAATAGCCCGAAGAAGCTCTGGCTTCAGCAAAAAGTCTCTGAATCCTGAACTATGAATTCCAACATAACCCCTGCCAAAAACCAAAAACAGAAAAACAGCATTCAACATCAGAAGCTCGTAGAAAAAACAACACAGACTCCATTTGCACTCCACCCAACATCCCCCAAGGCCAGATCATCAACCCATTTCAAGTAAAAACTACAAAAAAACAAACTTCATTTCGAAATACTCTCGTACAGTTTAACCCCATAATGAGCAAAGCAATTCTAACCCCCCAAAAATATGCAAAAAAGTAAATGTAAACAATATCTTATATCATATACATATAACAAAACACTTCAAAATATAACATGATAACATTTCCATGCAAAAACCATAAAACTAACTCACTTCTTTACAGCGTCACCGTTGACTTTATTAGCACCCTCAGGCTCCTTCTCTTCTTCGTCCTCGTAGTCAAGAAGGTCCTCCTCGTAAGCTTCATTCTTTGTATCCCCCATTACTACAATTTACAATAACATTATTAATTCAATTGCAACCACTGTTTCAAACAAACAAATACTCTAAAAAGAAACCGAATAAAGAACACGAAAAAATCAAGTTAGGGTTTAGAGGCGTAAACGGAGTGAGATAGAGTGAGTGTTAGGGTTTTGAAGAGTGTACCTGTTCGTAGAAGCGTTCGGAGGAGGCAGTGGAAGGAGTAGGAGGGTTTCTGAAAAGGGAATTTTCTTAGCCGAGAATCCTAATTTTTTTCGGGTAAAAAGGGGGTGAGAGTGATAAAAACTTCACCATATTAGGATAATAATTATATATATTAAAACTGCCAAGTGTAAATAAAAACTAAAAAGAAAATTATATTTTGATAACTATTTTCAAAAGTATGAAAAATCAGACTTTAATAATTAGGGTGAAGAAATAAACTGAATCCAATAAATATTAATAATAATAGCAATGGTAATAATAATTTTCTATAATAATCAGTACAGAGATTAATTTGTGTAGTTGTTTCTTTTTACATTTTTTACTATTTTATGGTTAATATTTTGATTATTTTTAGTGTACCAAATTATTGATATTATGACAAAAATATAACTTCATGTGAAATGTGGGGTTTCTGATAAACAACTATTACTTTCTTTATTATTTTTCTTAAAAGTAAATAGTCTATAAGAGTAATTAATAGAGAGGTTCATTTTTGTGTAATTGATTTTTTTCATATATGTATTTTTTACTATTTTACTTTTGATAATTTAATTTTTTTTATATTTTGAATGTATCAATTATCGATTAATAATATTTTTTATTATATTTTTTATTATATTTTTTAAATATTAAATGAAATAAAAAAAAATGAGAGTGCAAAATTAACTCTATTAAGAGAAAGAGAAAATTAGAAGAAAAACATGTAATCGTTTATAAAAAAAATAAGATAAAAATGCATAAAAAAACAGAAACTAAAATTATATCTTTTTATTATTATAAAAAAATGTGGACACAAAGAGGTGGTTGCATTTATGCTCCAGCACTACAACTAATAAGAATTAAATTGAACTCTAATAATAATATATAATTTATAACTATATATGACAGAAATTATCTTATTTATAATATATAATTTTTTTTCAAATTTATGTTTAAGTATAATTATTTTGTCTACTATATATTTACAACTGCACCATTCAACTCTTCTTTTCCCATATCTCACACATTATAAATGTTAATTTTCTTATATAATTTTTATTAAAATTTTACTTTTTTTAATATCTCATATATGACTGTAACAGAGAAACAAATTTTATAGTTTTTAAAGAAGTCATTTTTTCTATCTTTTTAATTTCAATATATGATAATGACGTTGATTATTTTTTAAAATTAAAGAAAAATTAATACACGGATACATTGTGTCTGTATTTTTGTTAGTCAATATCAGTGTATAAAGATCATTGTTCTATTTGGTATATAAAAATTATTTTCTTATTTTACTTTTAATAATAGTTTATAATGAAAGATTGTGATGAGAGGAAACATGATAAGGAAAACCATTAATTCTATTTTTTTACTATATCAAATAACATTGAATGAAAATATTTAATTATAAAATAAAAATAATATATGTAGTACTTTTAAAGTTACAATCAATTTAAATATTTAAATTTTAACTTATTAAAATAAGATAGTATGATAAAAATGTAAAATATTTATTAATAATAATAATTCTAAGTGAGTGTACACAAATGTTAGAGAGGGAACTTTCGTATAGATATCAAGGCTTTTTCTCTTCTCATATTCGTCTCATCTAATATAATTTTGCTTTTACAAATTATAGGTTAATGTTGGTACCAATATTCAAAATGGCATTTTTGAAAAGTCAAATTGAATTATTTGTCATTGGATTTGATTTGATTATTAATTAGATTCATTCATGTCCTAATGTTTTCTTTTAGAATGAATTTAATTAAATATCAATCTAGGAATAGATTATCAGTATTGAAAGAATGGTATTTTAGAAAGGACACTTTTTAGTTGAATCAATTTAAAATGGCATTTTCAAAATGTTGATTTGATTTTTAATTAGGTTTTTTAAATATTTTTATTCACTTTCAATCTTTTAATTATATTTTACCAAACAAATAAAACTTAGAGGCCTAGAATATGAAAGGATTAGTTTGGTTTCACCTTTGAATATCTTCTGTTTAATAATTTATATAATGTTGTGACAAAATAAAATATTTTTGTAAAGCATAAAATATTCAGTAAAATAAAAATAAATAAAACAATTTGTTTTTGTATTGTTATATAAAGTACTGTTTTGTAACTTCAGAAATGGAAATCGTTTTTAGGATTGGGATTTTCATCTAATTAAAAATATATTTTTAATGGTTGAGTTATGATCTTAATCTGTAAAATTTATTGAAAACCTAATTTTTATATTTTTAATTTAAAATATCATTTCAATCTTTTAAATTTTAAGGAAAAAATATATAGTTTTACTATAAGATTAAATAGTAAAGTAAATTATGAATACTGTATTTATAGTTACTAAATATAATTGTGGTGGTTTATTTATTTCACAATCCAAATTTTATTCTAATCTAAACAATATGTGTATGCATATTTTAAAGTTTATGATATTGGTATTTTAATGATTTATTTGAGTAAAAATATAATATTTTTCATATAAAGAAGGCTGAAAGCATAAATACTAGAAATTTTAAAGTATACATAATATATTATTTTACCATAAGTTAAGATGCCATCACGATGAAATATATTACCAAAAACTTCTTATTGATTTTATTATATAAGAAATAATTAAAATTGATAAATCTATCCATTCAAGCAAAGATTAATATTTAAGAGTTAGTTATGTTGACATGCTTTTATTTTAGAGAATTCTTTTATAAATAATATCCAATTAAACTAAAAAAAAAATTATGATTTCATACGCGGTCTTAGAGACGTTTTTATTGTAACATTACATTAACTGTAGAGGGTTTAAACAATCCCTTAACTTGAGATAAAATGTTCTAAAAGTTTCACCTCTAATATGTATAATTGGTAGTTGGACACTTAGACATATAGGTTTTCAATTCTTACACAATAAAAAATTAATTCTTTTCATAATCTTTATCAATTTCTTACGGGTCTTAATTATGTTGTCTATGCTATTCTTATCACTCAAATTCTCAAAAGCAATTTCTAACATTAATTGAGTTTTCTTTTTTGTATGATTACTAAAAAGGAATCCGACAATTCTATGTTGGTTTTTCTGAACCCTATTTATATTGACTATGCACTATTACTTCATTCAATGATTCCTCTAAGTCATGTGTCACCTAGACCCACTATGGACGTCCGTATCATAATGTTTTTTGATGTTGCAAACTTCATGACTACCTTGACTGCTCTTCTACTAGTCGTGGTCATGGATGTGGTCACTTTAATATGGGTTGTTTTACTTCTGTTTCTATTCATGTCATGCAATCTTGTGCATCCCATAACAATGGTAGCCCTTCCAAACCTTTGTTTATTGTTACTCCTAACATGTTTCAATAATTGATGTCCATTGTTGTTTCCTCCAAACCATGCACTTAAAAGTTATTGGGAATAGTATCTTTCCGATAACATTGACTTTTGGATTGTGGAGCTTCTCAACATTTGACTCAGACCATCTTCTTCATTTTTTTAATATCCACATTATTTCCTCTTGTTCAATAACATTACTCATTGATTTCTATTTCTCAGTTACTACATTGTACCAATTGTATAGTCATATTTAATAATTCTACATGTTTATATAACCTGCAAATGAGGAGGATGATTAGATGGGGTGTGTGTGCTTTGTCAATCACATATGTGATTCAAAGATCTTTCTCTTTTAATTTTTGGCATCAATGCTTAGGACATCCTTCTCGATAATATCTAAATTTGTCGCCATTTGTTTCTAATTCTCAAAAATGCTCCCTGTGGTGTGTGTTATCAAGCCAAACAAATTTGTCATTCATTTTCTAATAATAACATGAAGCTTACTCTACTTTAATCAAATTTATTGATAATGGTGTACACTTAGTTTAATTTTATAGTTAAACAAGTACAAATTGATAATGGGACTGAATTATATCTTTCTCTCTTGGTTCTTTGTTTTTGTAGTTGATGCACTCTACAACAATTTTCATGTACATATACCCCACAACAGAATGGTAAAGTTTAATGATGTCATTATCATATTCTTAATGTGGCTTGTGTCTTACGATTTGATGAATATCTTCCTATTAATTTATGGGGTGAACATTTTCTCACATATTCTCATTTGATTAACCGAACTCCCACTTCTTTGCTTAAAGAAAAATGTCCATATGAAGTGCATCATTAGGTTACAATTTTGCCTAAATCATCTAATAAGTTTCCTACTCGCTCATGAAAATGTGTTTCTGTCAACTGTCCCACAAACAAAACAGGTTGAAAGGTGTTTGCTTTGGATACAAAGCATAATTTTGTCTAAAGTGATATTCAATTTCTTGAAGATACATTTCCATTTGCATTATCTACTGTAAACATTCCTCAAGCTCCCACATAATGTATCTTTTCTCCTATTATTCATTATGAGCACTATGGTTTTGGTGTTGCATCTTTAGAAATTGCAACCCTACCATACACAGAGTTTGCTGACAGGGGGAGAAGTTTGGATCCTCCATCTCCACCAAAGTTGGATGACAGAATGAGCTCTTCTAACATTTCTTCTCCATCTTTAGTGCCTCTTCATCGCACAAGTATAACTCATCAAACACCAAATTATTTGAAAGAATATCATTATCACTCTACTACACCATTTTCTCTCAACACTCTCTCCAATGTGTCTTTGGGTATTCCCTATCCTATTGAGAACTTTGTTACTAGTACTATTTTATCTATAAAACAAAAAAAATCTTAGCAGATGTTCGTAGTACCATTGAATCACAGTCATTTAAAGATGCAATGAAGGATCCACTTTGGCATCAAACTATGAGATTTGAAATTCAAGTCTTGAGGATAACCATACTTGGATTATTACTCCTCTCCCTCATGGTAAAAGACAATTCTTGGCAATTGGATTTTTTGAGTCAATTATAATTCTCTATTGAATGATACAAGGCTAGATTAGTTATTGCAAGCAAACCAAATTAAAGCACACGATTATCATGAAACATTTACTCTCGTTGCAAAAATGGTGAGTGTGAACACTTTTCCCTCTACGGTTGTTGCTAAAGATTGGGGCATTTGTCAATTGGATGTTCAAAATCTTTTTCTTAATGAAGATCTTGAGGAGGAAGAGTATACGCGCTTTCCTCCTATTTTTTTCTACTGGTTCTCCTGGATTTGCATGCAAACTACTTCGTTCTCTTTATGGTTAAGGACTCTATCCTTAGTTTCGGGTTTCACCAATCCAAAGTTGATTATATGTTGTTCACCTATACTCAAGATTACGATTTCATTACTATTCTTATGTATGCTAATGATATCCTTTTGGTTGGCAATAACACTTGTGCTTGTGATCAGGTTAAGAATTAGTTACAGTCTTGGTTCAAAATCAAAGATATTGACAAACATAAATACTTTTTGGGTATTGAATTTGTTTGTAGATATTAGTGAACGTTTCTTACTTGGGTGTAAACCAGCTACTTTTCCATGTATCAAAATCATAAATTAGCTTTTTCAAATGGTTTGATTTATGATGATCATGCACGTTATCAACTACTTGTAAGCCACCTTGTCTATCTTACCATCACTCACCAAAAGTAAGTTATGTCGTTCATATATTATCTCAATTTCTCCAACATCTCCTGTCGCAACCTAAATCACGACGGGACGGCAATCCAAAAAAATTTATAAGAATTGTTTGAAAATTTAAGGAAAGGAGTCGCCACCATAGTTTATTAGGAAAACTATAGAAAAACCAAAATTAAGGGCATGGTCTACGAAAATCAAGTCTAGATCCGGAGTCGGTTACGTGTGGGGAAGGTGTTAGCACCCCCCACAACGCCCGTTCTATGACGGTACCTTTAATTAAATAAGAAAACTGAGTGCGATTCTGAAAATGTTTATCTTTCCAAAGATGAGACAAAAATTTAGGTAAAAACAAACAAAAATATTT
>Ga0099825_1007580_pt1 | contig 13163 bp, 8 predicted proteins | sample SiratroredBW_FD_76838 | JGI IMG/M metagenome (GOLD analysis project Ga0099825, IMG submission 76838) | Root nodule microbial communities of legume samples collected from California, USA - Siratro red BW | ecosystem: Host-associated > Plants > Roots > Nodule | place: USA: California | collected... | reverse complement strand
TTTTTTTTAAAGGACAAAGACTTTCTTACTTGTGATAGAGAATTAATTATACATAACCCCACCTCTTGAACATTGTTGTATAACTCAACAAGTTCTAGAATTCTAATATGTATTATTTCACGAACACTTAAATAAATACATTGTTGTTTAGAAATTGGTATGTAATTGAATGATTTCACATATTTTATAATATCATGTGTTTGTTGTTTTCATAAAATTCCCTATAACTACATTTTAATTCATTGACCGTAAACAAGTCTAGACCATGTCCCTGAAATTCGTGACAGTGTTGTTGTTAAAGAAAAATATTTAAAAATTTAGTAAGTCCAATAATAATATCATATATAAAAACCAAATATGAAAAAAAGAGAAAAATCCTATATTTATATTTATTGATTCAACAGTCAAATATAATAATAACAACAATAGCTCTTAACTGATTTAGAAAACAATAATGCTGAACAATAACATAAAAACATAAAGTAATCACTTCAATGTAGAAAAACTTATGAAATTGGAAGAGAGAACTCTACTCTATCACTATTGAGATTGGGGAATTTTGATTGAAAAATAGAAAAGTTTCATATATTTAGGTGAAAAATTTTCTCAGGAATTTTATTTATAGATAAAAATAAAAAATCACATTAAATCCATAAAAATCCAATCAACAAAATAATTCATTGAAATCTTACTGTTTTTAAATATCTAATCATTTCTTTGTTATTTTAAAATAACAAATGGATCCATAACATTTAGTTGATCTCTAAAATAAATCCTATTCAATACCATTGTAACGTTGCCATTAAAGTTTATTCTTAACTAAAAAACGAATTATCAAACCTTTAAATATACATACAAAACTTTCATAAACTATTAATAGATAAACATAATATACTCAAAAAATTATTTTACAAAACAACCATTTATACGGTCTTTCAAAACTACTTGGAAGTAAAACTTCCAAAGTATAAAGCAGCACCTGCCAGCCAAGCATGTACTCGTGATAGCCCCTAAACCTACCATTATCTTTTCAAGTTCCAAAATCATTACATGAATCAAATTACACATAATGAATGGGATAAACTAACATAAAACAAAGATCATAGTAGAATACTATCAAATCATACACTCACACATTGATTTACATTGTAATTCAATGATATTTAATTTCTTTAAATTTCAACATATAGAGCACATTTAAGATCTATCTTATATATATTATATTCAAATCCTATATTTATTATATTCAATCTTTAGTATTATTGTTGTACAAATTAATTTAAGGATTTAAAAATATTAAATTATAAAACTTAAATACAAAGGTAGTATATATATAGAGAGAGAAACTGAAATCAAGAATATTAAAACAGATTAATCCATATATTCAAGAAATAAATAATCATCTTATCACATTCTTCTAAAGATTTAGTTAAGTTTCAACAATGAATCCATTTAATTAATCAACTAGATTGGTTATACAAATTAAATCTTAATATCATTCAATTCAATTCTTATTCAATTATCAAATCAAGATTTAATCAACTCTTAATTTGAATTCTAAAACCAGAAACATACTTTGATATCACAAAAAGAAAATAGAAATTAAAAATGAGGAGATCAAACTTGAAGTGTTAAAGGATTTGTGCAAAACTCAATTCAACTTTTTAATAGTAATTTGGCACATTGATCCTTAAGATTTAGTTTTCTATGAATGAAGAATTTAAGACAGAAAGAGAGGAGAAAAGGAAAAGTCAAGTCTTCCATAAATGAAGGCACCAATTTTAGAGAGAAAGAGAAGAAAAAGGAAAGTCAAAAACAAGAAAAGAGAGAAAAGAAGATTAAAAGATATCCTAAACTCTAAAATTTAATAAAAATAATTTGTCTCTTGTTTGGAGCACAATTAAGCTATATACATGCTATGAAGTCCCATGGAAATGTGGGATCTAAATGTGGACTTTAATTAAGTCCATAAGCTCCATTATAAAAGTTTACATTAAAACAAGAAAAATTTGATCTATGAGTTCTTCAACTAATTTGCCTCAATTTTAGAGGAACGTCAAATTTAGTAAAACATATGTCCATCTTAAAGTCCTATAAATATTGAAGTCAATGTAACCGGAATCAATCAAAAATAAGATCTACGAAGAATGACTCCAAAAGAAGTGAGTAAAGGCCATATTAGTTAAAAATAAAAAAATCAAACAAATATGTTTAATGAATCTAAATTATTACTATTGAAAGAAAATAAATTAAAAATGAAAAATAAAGCATATGATACATTTACTATACAATAAAATTATAAATGTGTGTACAAAATATATGTCATTATACAAACATATTCCATCTTCTTTCTAAAACTTACCAAAATAAGTATTGGATAATTCTACCTAAGACTCACACCTGATTTATGATCAAAGTTTTTTAAATATAAACAACTACTCACACGTAATTTGTGTAATTCCTTATACATAATCAACAACGTATTATGCATAAACTTTCATGGACTTCTTACCACCTTGATATACTCTTCTATATGATTTGGATTATCAATGAAACTTACCTATCTCATCCTCATAATGGTTTTAGTACTCAATACTCACATTATAATGGTTGAATAAGGTCAATTTAATAGGGTAACTTCCTCTCATATCATTTATACAATCCAAATCTAAATTTCAAATACCTTGTCAATTATAAAGACAAAACATTATTATATATAAATATACACAATTTATAACAATTAAAAGTATTTTTAATTTATAAAAAAACATCATATAATTATATTTCTTATAATTAAAATATAGTAATCACATTAACGCTCATTTAATTTGAAAAGGATTATGTTCAAATTTTTGTTTATTTTAAAAAAATTACAAATATGTTAAAATTAGAGGGAAATTTTGACCAAGATTTTTCCTTAGAGAAATTAATAAAAAACAAATTGTTACTTGTAGTTTATTTTAACAAAATGTTAATTTTTACATTCGTTCAGATGATATATAAATTAATTTAAAGTATATGGTTATGAATATGTTAGACCAAGAGGATTTAGATGACTTTCAAAGTGTGTATCAGTGCCACTTCCTTAAAGAAATATTTATCCTCTACTTAACAGGAGTCAACAAATCTTCTTCAAGATACGATAAAGTTCCTGTTTTGCACACTTTCATGAGTGAAAAACAACCCTATTTGATGTGTTTCTCTTCTGTTGTTCTCTTTAAAAAATTAAAAATTTTATTTTGAAATCAAAGGAACAGTTTTTGGGATTTTTGCAGTTAAAATTAAAACATTCAAAAGTTTTAAAATAATTTAAAATTTCCAAAAACTGATTAACAGTTTTTGTAACATCCAAAAAACCAAATAAAAACTGAATTTGATGACATAGCCTAGACTGTTAACATTTGAAAATATTTAACAATCCCCTGCCATTTTCTACATGTTAAGTACAAATAAATTATCCAAGAACAACTCAACATTGTATGCATAAGTAATGGTATCTTCCAATTTGAACCATTAAATTGTAGAAAGTTTATTACATCGTATTAGACTTACATGGTAGAAAGTCTTTGAACCAAAATTCTATTTGATATGTAGCATAAACAATTTACACATACAACTTACATCAATAACTTGCTTTGAGTATCTGACACATTCAACATAGCCCTTGTGTCTTGTATCTTTCATGAATGTTTATGGAGTCAAGCCCTTTAACTCCATGAAGCGGCCACACTTCACATTCACATAGGTGGTCTCCATTCTAACACCTCCGCAATTTTAATACCTTTATAAAACCATTAAGAGATTAGCTCAACCCCCTCACTTGACAAGCAGATACAAAGCACTAAGAACCTTGGGATGACAATTAATTAATTGTAGTGCTTACAATCATTCTGATGACGTACTTTAACTACATTGAACTCATGACTTGGCGTAATGTCAAGCCTTGAGTTGAGTTTCCATCATTGATGATATTTAGTCATGGGCTTGAGTCCCTTCTCTCTTGATGTTTTATTCACCAAGTCTCTTGGTAATCCTTTAGTGAAAGGATCTGCCAAGTTTTGACTAGATTTCACATAGTCAATTGTAATAACTCCATTAGTTATTAATTCTCTGACACAACTGTGTCTCAATCCAATGTGTTTGGATTTACCATTGTAAACATGGTTATAAGCTCGTGCTAATGTTGTTTGATTATCACAATGAATAGAAATAGGAACTAATGATTTAGGCCACATTGGTATCTCATATAGTATTTCACGTAACCATTCACCTTCTTTTGATGCTGAGGCTAATGCAATAAACTCTGAATCCATAGTGGAACTGGTTATTAAAGTCTGCTTCTTTAAAGCCCATGAGATTGCACCACCAACAAGTGTGAAGATCCATCCACTTGTAGAAGCATGATCTTGATCTTTCACAATCCAACTTGCATCTAAGAACCCTTCTAAAACAGAAGGATATCCACCATAGCATAAGCCATAGTTGATAGTTTTCTTTAAATATTTTAAAACTCTTCTAATTGCAAACCAATGCAATTCACTTGGGTTACTTGTGAATCTACTCAACTTGCTTATTGCCAATGCAATATCCGGCCTAGTACATGTCATTGCATACATCAAACACCCAATTAATTTAGAATACTCCAATTGTGAAACTAGATTACCAATGTTCTTAACTAGCTCTACACTTGGATCAAGCGGGGTAGATACTAGGGCACAATTCATATGATTGAATCTTTTGAGAACTTTCTCTATATAATGAGATTGAGTAAGAGTAATACTCTCATCATCTCTAACAATTTGAATTGCAAGAATGACATTTGCTTGCCCCATGTCTTTCATGTCAAATTCACTAGACATAATTCTTTTAGTCAACTGAACTTGATATAAGTCAGTTCCACAAATTAACATGTCATCCACATAGAGACAAATAATGACACCATTTCTTTTTTCATCAAATTTAGTATATACACACTTGTCTGATTCATTTATATTAAATCCATAGGCAAGTATCGCCTGGTCATATTTTTGGTGCCAATGCTTTGGAGCTTGCTTCAATCCATATAAAGATTTTCGAAGTCTACACACTTTCTTTTCTTGACCTGGCATAACAAACCCTTCAAGTTGTTCCATATATATTTCCTCATCCAAATCTCCATTTAAGAATGCAGTCTTTACATTCATTTGGTGGATGACCAACTTGTATATAGTTGCAATAGCTATAAGCAATCTAATTGTAACAATCCTAGCTACAGGTGCACAGGTATCAAAATAGTCTCTTCCATGCTTTTGGGTAAAACCATTGGCAACTAACCTGACTTTGTGCCTTTCAACATATCCATCAACTCTTCTTTTTCTCTTAAAAAGAAGTTTGCATTTAATAGGTTTAGATTTAGGAGGTAGATCAACTAACTCCCAAGTATTATTTGACATTAATGAATCCATCTCATCATTTAATGCCTCTTTCCAGGAAGCTACATCTCAATCTTTCATTATTTCCTCAAATGTTTGAGGATCGACTTCTATATTAAAATAATATGGAATTTGTCTAATCATTGATTCTCTATTCCCTTCAACTAAGAAGGTAAAGAAACTAGAACCAAAGGACTTAACCTTTTGAGCTCTTTTGCTCATTCGAAGTTCAGGTACTTCTACTATGTCTTGGTCATTTTCATTTTCCATGACCGAATTCCCAGTTTGGGTTTCTACAGGAGATTTGCTGAGAACACTTTTAAATCTATTCTCATCAAAAATTGCATCCCTAGATTCAATTACAGAATTTACTAACACAAAATCATTTGGTTCAATCACCACAAATTGATATGTCTTACTGTGTTATGCATATCCAATGAATATGCACTGCACTCCCCATTCACCTAATTTCTTCCTTTTAGGTTCAGGCACTTTAACCGCTGTCTACAGCCTCAAACTCTAAAATAATTAAGATTTGGTTTTCACTTATTCCAAAGCTCATATAGAGTGACATTATTTCTTTTCTATGGAACTCGATTTAAAATGTGACATGCAGTTAGCAATGCTTCACCCTAAAATCCACTACTCAAACTTGAGTTTGATAGTAATGAGTTAACCATTTGAGTTAAAACTCAATTTTTCCTTTCTGCCACGCCATTTTGTTGTGGCGTATAAGGAGCTGTAGTCTCATGGACTATTCTAGTTGCTTCAAACAACTTAGGATCATAATATTTTCCTCCTCTATTAGACCTTAAACATTTAATAAAGGTCTCACAATGCAACCCTGTATCAGCCTTATATGCTTGAAACTTTACCAATGCTTCATCTTTTGAATGCAATAGATACACATAACAAAATTAGCTATAATCATCAATAAATGTTATAAAATATTTCTTTCCTCCTATTGATGGTGTACTATGCATGTCACATATATCTGAATGAATCAATTCAAGTAATTTTGAATTTCTTTCAACTTTAGGAAAATAATTTCTTGTAATTTTCGTTTTCATGCATGTATTTCATTTTTCTTAACTTTTATTAAAGAAAGGCAATAATTCTAAACTCGCCATATCATATAATTTTATGAAATTAATATGTCCCAATCTATGGTGCCATAAAAATGAAGAGGACTCAACAATATAAACAAAAACAACATTTTTATTTGAAATTGCAAGTCCATTCAATTTGAACATTTCCTCACATGCATAACCTTTTCCCACAAACATACCACCCTTGGACAGCACAAACTTATCAGTCTCAAACACAAGTTTAAAACCAAACTTGTTCAACAAACTACCCGATACTAGATTCTTCCTCACTTCTGGTACATAAAACACATTAGTTAAAGTTACAATTTTCCAAGAAGTAAATTTCAATTCTACATTGCCAATTCCTTTAACAGGAACAATAGTAGAATTCCCCATATATAAAACAATGATTCATTTACTGTCTTCATGGTCTTGAAGAATCTTTTGCTATTGCAAACATGTCGAGTAGCACTAGAATTAATCCACCAAGCCATGTCATTTTCAACTATATTAATTTCAGAGAGAACAACAATGAGTTGTTCATCATTTGTTGCATTTTTTACTGCATCAGAAACATGTTGCTTCCCTTTCTTTCTCTTCTAAAAATGACAATCTGACTTGAAGTGGCCATTTTTTTCACGGAACCAGCAAGTTATCTTTTGCCTCTTATGACTCTGGTTTTTTAGCCTTAGCTTTGTAGACCCACCAGCCTTGTTGAAAGGCTTCTTGTGTGATTGATTCTTTGTCTGTCTAGCCTCTGCGACATACACCTTTGAAAATTCTTGAGCATAATGCTCCTTTTCATTTTCCTGCATGCGACATTCCTCTTCTACACGAAGACGGTTAGCAAGATCATCAAGAGAAATATCCTCTTTTCTATGTTTCAGAGTACGTTTAAACTCTTTCCAAGAAGGTGGCAATTTATCAATAATAGGAGATACAATAATAGTTTCATCAATGTGTAAATTATGTTGAGTAAAATGATTAAGGATCCTTTCCAATTCACGAAGTTGTTCCATCACAAGCCTTTCATCAACCATTTTAAAAGTATTAAAATTTGAGACAAGAAATTTCTTACTGGTTGCATCTTCTTTCATGTACCTTGTCTTTAATTTTTCCCATAATTCCTTGGCAGACTTTACGATGCAATAGAGGTCAAACAATGAGTCTTCCATTGTATTCAGAATATGCCCTCTGCATGTGTAGTCATATGTTTCCTACTTTTGTCTACTCCTTAGTTGATCAATTGTTTCATTTTCAGATTCATCTGGTTTTGGTGTGTTAATAACGTACACCAAACAAAGAGAAGTCAATAGAAAATGAACCCGTTTTTGCCATCTTAGGAAGTGTCCTCCATCAAAGCGATCCAATTTGATAATGTTTGTAGCCATATCTTTGATTAAAGCCATCACACAAAGATTGTTAGACAAAGAGGATTTAGATAACTTCAAAGTGTGTATCAGTGCCACTTTTCTAAAGAAATATTTGTCCTCTACTTAACAGGAGTCAACAAGTCTTCTTCAGGATACGATGAAGTTCCTGTTTTGCACACTTTCAGGAGTGAAAAACAGTCCGTCAAGTTTTATGATGTGTTTCTCTTCTATTGTTCTCTTTAAAAAAATTGAAATTTTTTTTTAAATAAAAGGAACAATTTTTTGGATTTTTCCAGCATTAAAATTAAAACATTCAGAAGTTTTAAAATAATTTAAAATTTCCAAAAACTGATTAACAGTTTTTGTAACATTCGAAAAGCCAAATAAAAACTGAATTTGATGACATGACACAGATTGTTAACATTTGAAAATATTTAACAGGATATCAATTGTTATGAATTGGTTTATAATTTAAGCATTTTACATAAACTTTATCACTTGTTATTTTGTATTTCCAATTATATAAAATAATATATACCAAATATAATGTACTATCTTAAAATAGAGAAATATGTTGGATGAAACATAATTGATTTGACAATTTTAAAAGAGAAATTATTTTAGTACATTCGGATTGAGATATGGATGCAAACAAACTTATACATGTGAGTATTACTCTAATCTCTCCTAATCTTAATAAGAAATATTCAAATTGACTAGGCATGAAAATGAACATGAATAATATCTGACTTTTTAAATTAGTTAGGGAGGTAGAGAGGGATAGATATACATATTTGTCTTGTCTTATCCTCGTATATGTCCTTTTTTATATTACTAAAAAATCCTTAAATTATTTGATAGATTCTTGAAAAATATGCGATTATAACTTTTTTCTTATTATTTGGCATTGAAGAGAAGAAAATATATATTATTTTGACATTGAATTCTTGATAAAGTCATGTTTTCTTTGTTAGTAGGCAGTGAATAGAACAAATTATGTATCATTTTGGCATTAAATTCTTGATGAAGTCTTGTTTCCTTAGTTGTGATTTTATTTTTTTAAAAATTTAATGAATATCTAAGAGGGTATAAACTTGAGTATGAGTATACATACATGCTACTTGAAAGGGATAAGGATGAGACACAAATATCATATCCATAAAGTATCGAGAATAGGAATGTAAATGTATTTTTTCATTAGGAATTTAAACGAGTATTATCAAACTCACACTCATTGTACATCATTATCATCCTGTATTGAGATTCAATAGGTGAATTTCTAATCCAATAAGTGAATTATGTAGAATTACAAAAAAAATACAAATGGCACAATATCACATATGTAACATCCCAAAAATATATATTGTCTAACATACAATGAATCCAACAAAGGGAAACAAATTCTAAACTACATCCTACGATCCTTCACATACTCCTCCACCTGCATTTGTATATGCTCATGTACATAATACAATAATCGCAATTCATACAATAACATTGAAAGTAAGGGTAAGCTAGTAAAAATAAAATTTTATAACATACTCAGTATATGCAAAAAGAGAAACTATATTAGTTATTCATAAGAATTTCTTAAAAGACTAACATATAAAGTTTCAATAATAAATACATTTTCGTTTCAAGTATTCATATCAAACATCATACATAAATGGACTACATCACATCCAATGGCCGCACATGGACCACATTACACACATCGGTCACACATGGACCTCATCATACATATCGGTCACACATGGACCATATCACACATATAGGCCACATATGGACCTATCGTCTTCCGGAAGACCCATTAAGTATGTCCCTACCAGAGACTAACATCTAATCCAATACCCAAGACTTAGATTGCCAATGAATCTAAGAGAAAGGATCCAGATAAGTTCAAACATCCAATACCGAGTGTCTACCAGCAGTCCTGGTGTGTATGAACTCCCTCATCAACCGCCTGATATCTTAGTCTACGTGACTTAGATCATCAGTGAAGCTAGAGGATCACTATTAAACATAGGTGTGGTATACTTAATGTACACAAACAAGTATAACTCATACATTATCCGAAATGTATAACATCAACTTCATCATTCAATCATTAACATCAATACATACCATTCAATCCACAAATCATAGTATGCAAGAATCTTTCCATTATCAAAACAATACTTAACTACTAAATTGTCAAAATTTACTATTTTGACATGTTCTCACAACATAAAATCAAATATTTCATCAAATATCATCCAAGAACTTCTTTACCACCAGAACAATATATATCTACTAAATTTCATTAAAATCAGTCATCTCTATATTTTCAAAAACCAGATCTCAATAAAAAAAGTTCATGTTTATTAAAAAAAATCCCTCAATAAATCATGCATAAAGACACATCTTATTCAATAACTGATCTCAATCTATTAAAATATATCAAAGTCTTATCGCAAGTCACATTCAATCCATTCAAAAAATAATCAAAAGTTCTTGCATGCTACTTTCTAACATAATTACTCAAAATTTTACAATTAATCACACAAAATTAAGATAACTCATTGAGTGCTCAAGGACCGGTCAGACCTGCAAGACTTGAACACTAATAATTACATATTCAAGTTTTCTATCTTAAAGTTCTATTTAAAAGTAACTACATAGTATAAAAACAAGTTACTATCTTCCCTTACATGATGACGATCCCCAGAACAATTCATCCAAACTAGTTAGTGGCACTAACTCAATCTCTAGGGATCTAGAACAAGTTATCCAAACAAAACCAGATTTTAGTATAATCTTAATTAAGTTGAGAGAAATACTTTTCTCAACTATTCCTATTAAGATTGATAACAAAAACCTAAGAAAGATAGAGAATAAGAGATCTTTAGAGCAAATATGATCTTATTCTGTTTGAGATTCTGACCAGTTAGAAATGATCCTTAACTCCTCAGTTACTGCAGGGCGTAATAAGATTCTAACATAGATGAGATATGGAGAGAAAAGTTAAAGAGAAGGAAGAGCTTGGTTGGAAGAGAGAGAAGGAGCAATGAAAAAAAAATGAAGGTTGGAGGTGCAATACGTACGGTGCCTTACAACATACATAACCTAATTATTATTGTCGTGACCTTGTTGACGACGGATAACAGCGATCCAAAAAATGTGAAAAAAATGAGTGAAATAAAAGAGATGGAGTCGTCACCATAGTTTATTATGAAAAATTATAGAAAACCAAGAAAAAGGAAAAGGAATGATTTGTGAACCAGAGATGAGTTTGGAAGTCGATTACATGTGACCAAGGTATTAATACATAGTGTCTGTCCTAAGACAACACTTTTAATCGAATGGGAAAAATCGAATGTGGTTTATTAAATGTTTATTTTTCCCAAAAATAAAACTCAAATAAGAAAAAAAAATAATTTTTAAATTAAAGGACCCAACAAGGATCGACATTGCTCCTATGTATTTCTATCAGGGATAGAAAATCAAGACTTACGTAGTTTTAAAAGAAAGTTGAATTGTTTTGAGAATTTTAGTGTATTTTATTTTTGAAATTTTATATTTTTTATTATTTTTGAATTTTTTTACTTCATATTGAATATCGTTAGACACGTATGGTCTTTTGATAATCCAAATGAAATTAAAACTTTTCGAATTAAATCTCATATATAATGTGAAAGTTCATTTAGGTATTTAATCTTGATTAAAACTTTTCTAATTAAATCCATGACGCTAATGGTCATTTAAGAATTTAATCCAAAACAAAAAAAAACCTCATATGACGTGGCCATTTAGAGATTTAATTGAAGTTTATAAGATACAAGAAAGAGAGTTTATTGGGCATGTCCCGCATTTTACTAGAAAAATAAAATATTGAGCTAAAATCAAATAACCATAATTGCTTCATATGTTTTTTCAATTCATTCCTTGCGTCTTCATTCATTGCCAAAGGGGAAATAAAAGTTGATTGGTCACGCCCATGCTTCATTCAACCGACAGATTCTTCCTGCACCTCCATAGTATCTTCCTGCACCTCCATAATTTTGAATATTACAATTTTAGTCACGAGGAAAAGACCAAAATTTATTGGTGTAGGAGCGGTCATTCAGGCGATTCTAGACTGAGAGGGAGAGAGAGATTGGTTGTCGTCGAGTTGAAGTTGAAGGACGTATAGTAGAGGTTGAAGCAGAATGGTTATGACTCTTGTCTAGAATCAACCAAATTGACATTGACATCGAATAAAAACACCAAACACAGATAAAGAAAATGAAGTATAAATAAAAGCTACAATCAATTAAAACTAACACAGATACACTTACAGGAAGCTTAATCTTCTTTTGTATTTGATTTTCATATTGGTTTTTGCTTCTGGGTATTGCTTATGTAAATTCCACTCTGTCTTCTTCTCTTTTTTCTTTCTTGCTTCTGATAAGTATGTAACTAAGTTTCTGTTCTTGCTAGGTCTGTGAATGGGTAATTCTTTAATTTTTGTGCCTATCATCTCTCTAAACAAAACAATTTTTATATCTTCGTTCAACTAATCAAAATTCTTTAAATTTCTACCTAACTGCATCAAGAAAATAATAATGAAAGTGATGTGAACCCGGTTAGGAATAAACCCCAGAACCCACAACAAAGAGTAGTTGAATGCCCCAAGATCCCCAAATATTCAGATTTAGGATGATCTACTCAGAACCCTTGTCTTGCGGAAAAGAAAACGCAGCAAAGACCCTAAAGTAAGGTAAACTGCACAAGGATGATCAGCCCTTGATAAGTTGCAAGTCCAAATGAAGAACCCAAGAGAGAAAATCTCACTTATGAAATTTTCAGATTCAAATTCGTATTTCAAATTCAAAGTTGTTGTTTACATGTGTTTTCTTACTTAAGTAGACCTTTGAGCTTCTAAAAAACTAACCTAACTCTTCAACAGCCTAGAAGCCTCCAAAATTAATGTAACAACAGCTTTTTGGCACATTTATAGATGACTAATTATTACATCAAATGGGAAAACGAAAAACACAATTTACTAAGCATGACTACTCTAAGTCCTATGGAAAATTAATCAAAATACATCAAATAAAAAATTTAAAATATGCCCACAAAATAATGGGTGACTCTTCAGATTTTAACCTAAGCCCAAAATAGCCCATTTACACTTAAATTAAATCTGATGATGCATTTTCTATGGGCCCTTCTCTTCAAATGATTTGCTTTTAGCCCAAATCTCCTTCATTTAATTCCTTCATCAGCCCATATCAAATTAAGAACGTGATTAGGCTTCAATTCAATCTTAG
>Ga0099825_1007579_pt1 | contig 13164 bp, 10 predicted proteins | sample SiratroredBW_FD_76838 | JGI IMG/M metagenome (GOLD analysis project Ga0099825, IMG submission 76838) | Root nodule microbial communities of legume samples collected from California, USA - Siratro red BW | ecosystem: Host-associated > Plants > Roots > Nodule | place: USA: California | collected... | reverse complement strand
CATGAGGAGAGGGGTAATATTAGTGAGTATTTGGACATGATAAGTGAATGCAAGGAAAAAAAAAAAAAAAAAAAAAAAAAAAAAAAAAAAAAATAAAAAAAAAAAAAAAAAAAAAAAAAAAAAAAAAAAAAAAAAAAAAACAGAGAGAGATACAATTTCAAAATAATAAGAAACAGAAGGAAATAGCTAAATAGATTTCCCCTGTTACCTGGCCAGAAATAATTTGAGCAAAACACGCTTTGAACAAAGGAATCATTTATATTTTTTTTACTACATATGACGGCAAATCCATGTTTAGAGCCTTACTTTCAATTTTTTTTCTTGGCTTCCTCACTGTCAGATATATGCAAAAAAGACTGAGCGCTAAAACAACACTAGCAACTGGCACTGCTATGGCGATGATAGTTCGTGACGTGTTGCTCTTTCCTGCAGAAACCAGAACCCTCAAGGTAAGAATAATAAAACATCCTAAGTAAAACAACAACTCAGACAGAGGAAAAGTGTTGGTGGAAGAAAACTTCTCCATAAACCTTAGAAAAATAAAATAAAATAAGATAAAATCAACTTCTCCATAAACCTTGCGAATGTAAAGAAGTGTTGTTGGCGAAGCGAGAGGGTGGTGCGGTGGTTGGTGGTGGTGGTGCATCTCCTTCCAACTTGAGTGTTGGTCCATAGAAGATATAAGGGTCAAATCTAATTCTACAACTGGGCTTCAAAACATTGCCTCCAGCCTTGCCACTACAGCAAACTGGGATTTCTGAGATAGCTTCATCCAAACACTTAGAGCAATCTTCGGATGACAAATCAGGCGTGCACATCGTGTAAGCGTATATGGTTTGAAAATCTGGAGCAGGTGCACTGCCTGAAGCATACTTCCGGCGAGAGTCACCAGACACAGTTGTGCGTGTCAGATTCCTCATCAAGGTTTGAAGCGCTGCGTTGAATTGCTCCACCGAACCCCTTACTTCCAAGGTGTACACAAGTAGCACCGTGGGTTGACTCTCCATGAGGCCAAATATGGAGCGGTTAGAGTAGCGCAAGGTGCATTCACCAGGCCACACAATTGCTTCTTTCTGGTTTGGACAGTCCCTTGCGAAAGCTGTTCTGGAATCGTTGAGGCATTTGAGGCATTTGTCCCGTGTAAGGTCGCCTCTACAGACCCCAATGGCGTATGCTTTGTCTGAGCCTTCGCCATGTGAGAAATTGTAGAAACCGTAGTTGACTTGGGCGTGGGTCGAGAAACTGGACAGGAGGGTGTTGAGGTTGTTGTAGTAAGTGCTATTGACCGTGTAGTTACCTTTGCTGTTGTCACAGGATGTTGTCTGAGAACTGCCCTGCGATATGATTATGATGACAGAGAGACAAAAGAGAAAGAAAGTTGCAGTCATTGTGGTTCAGGCGTAGCACAAGGAAGGAAGAAGAATGAGGATAGAAGCTTGGATAAGGAGCTTTTGTTTCAGACAGTATGAACTGTTTGACTAGTCGCAACTCACTCTCCCAGTAGAAAACAAAGGTTCGGCATGCCGTATTCGTTGGTTAAAGAAGAGAAAAATGAAATTTTGAAAACTCATTTTAATAATAGAAATTTAATTAAAATATTATTATTTTACATTGTCAAGTAAACATTTTTTTACTTAATCAATATAACATATCACTATTTGTTTGAGTAAAATGGAAATAAATAATAAGAGATTATTACTAATTTATTCATTATAAATAGGGTATTGTCTATTCTTAGTTCTACTTCCCACTTTGTCCTGGTTATAGTCTATTATTCAGACACGTTACAAGAGTGAAAGAAATTTGAGTGATGAATGATTTAGCAGATTTTTATTTTTAATTTTTTTTAACAGCTGAAATATAAGTTAGCAACGTTTGTTCCCACCACGCTAAAACTTGAGATGGAATGGAATGAGCTGACATCAGAATAACAAAAGTTTAAATGAAATAAAAGGAGACAATGGAAAAAGCCCGTCAACTTTTGCGTTGATTAAGTCAGTCTTCCCCCGCGTAAATCGGTCCGAAAAAAAAAAAAAACAACTATTTGATAATGATTACAACTAAGTATACATAATAACTACCATTAATTGTTTCAAAAACCATATAATTTAGTCATTTATATTATTATACAATTTGTATACCTTGTTATTTATTGAATTTTTCTATTTTAGATTAAAAAAATTTATTGTTAATAGACACTATTGTATTTTATTAAAATTTAATTTCCTATATTCATTTCAATTTTTATTAATACTTTAAGAACTTATAAAGTTATGTCTTATTTATATTTTAGTGTTATAAAGTTGCGATTTTGTTTTTGTTCAATATTATTTTTATACTAAGTAATTATCACTATGACTATTATTATTATTATTATTATTATTATTATTATTATTATTATTTTGTGTTTGATTGCAATCCAAATGCAGTGGAATTATTGAATATTCTTCTCGTCTATCGATTCACCTGATTTTTACCAATGTTTTTTAAATTAGTTTCTTTGAATATATTTATATTTAATAATTAAAAGTAATTAATTTATAAAAGGTGAAAAAAATTACATCTAATACAACTTTTATTAAATATTAGACTGTAAATGATTTTATATAAAAGTAAATTTTATTTATAAATTGTATCCATTCAATAGTTAATTTAATTAAAATTAAATAAAAATTTTAAGGTGATCAAATTATTCATATCTTAATATATTTTAAAAGAACATGCTATATAGATTTTGATTTATATGAATGAGATATTAAATATTTTAAATTAATAAAATATTTTGTATACATAATTTCACGAAAAGAACTTTCAACTTAAAGATGACTTTTAAAAGGAAAAAAAAACAATGAAAACAATATTAAACTACATAACATCTGATTAAAATTATACGATTTAATTTGACTCTTGTAATAAATACGTAGTTAGATTTAACAAGATTAAAATTAAGAAATAATATAGAAAATTAATTTTATTTACATATTCCTATTAAAGAAAATCATAGGTAGGCTTTCTCTTCCTCCATGTATGAGAGTCTAACTATTTTTTTTTTTTTCTGAAGTTGGTCTATTCGGTGTAGACAGAAAATCGAAGAGAAGTAAGGATGAAAGTAGGTCAAAGAAATGTATTTAAACAAGATGTTGCACTCTATAAGACATTAACATGGATGATGAATGAATCCACTGTGATGAGCAAAATCTAGCGAGGGCATAGCTCAGTAAGTGAAGCTTCATTTTCTGATTCTTGAGCTGATTTAAGTATGGGTTCACTTGATCCTGTTTCCCTTGAATTATGCTCCCATGACTGCATCTCTGGAAGGCTTCTAGTTCTACTGTTCATATAAAATGCTGGTTCTGCAGGAATAGGCAGACTCAGAGAATGGCTATTAAGCATCAATATAATGTTAGCCATGGTCGGTCTATCAACTAAATTTTCTTGAACACAGAGTAAACCAATATGGATGCATCTCAGCATTTCATTCCGTGAATTGCTGTTCAGTGATGGATCTACAATATTTATAGCTTTCCCCTCCTTCCAGTTTCTCCAAGCCTGCAAAATTTGTTATCAGATCATGGATTCACTTCTTCATTCATGTTTTGGAGCATGATATCTTCTAATCCATAATTTTAAGTGGCGAACAAGAAACAACAGTGACAAAAGAAAGACTTACAAAGCTTAGTAGATCCTCCATATTCTCTCCATTATTAATTCCACTGTTTCTCTGGCCGCTTACAATTTCAAGAATGAGTACACCAAAACTGAAGACGTCTGATTTCACTGAAAACTGTCCATGCATTGCATACTCTGGTGCCATATATCCACTGTATTCCAATAATGTAGAATTTTAGTCATACCTCATAATGTTATTATGACTCATCTATGTATCATAAATTTTCATCTATTTCAGTTGCCAATGCCAGTAATTTTCTTAACAAAGCTTTAATTTCTGAATTCAAATTCCTATGGAAGTATTTTATACTATCACTCAATCATACAAGTTGAAGGATTGAAAAGTAATGTTAAAACTTCTCATTGATAGTTTATGGAAGTTAAAGTCTTACATAAGCTACGGTGTAATACTTACTATGTTCCAACAATTCTACTCGTATTTGCTTGAGTTTGATCAATTAAAACTAGTCTTGCCATACCAAAATCTGCTATCTTAGGATTCATCTCATGGTCCAAAAGAGTATTGCTTGCTTTCAGATCCCGATGTATTATCCGTAGTCGTGAATCTTCGTGAAGGTAGAGAATGCCTCGAGCAATACCTCTAATGATTTTGTAGCGCATTTCCCAGTTCAATTGTGGTTTCATGGTTGGATCTGCATATACAGTCACCAGTTTTAACGCTATATCAATAACTAGGCATTGTCTCGGACCAGAACCGAAATATAGAGAGACATTCTAATTATGCAATCATTTAGACCTACCAAATATGAATATGAAGGCTTTTAGTATGTTTTGAACAAGTACTACGGTAAGTGTAACAATCAAATTATGCAGATGTTGAACTTACCAAATATTAAGTAATCAAGGCTTTTATTAGGAACAAATTCATAGACAAGTAGCCTTTCTCTTCCTTCCAGGCCGAAGCCAATTAACCTAACCAAATTTCGATGCTGAAGCTTGGCCAATAAAAGCACTTCATTCTTAAATTCCAAATCCCCTTGCCCAGAATCCCTTGACAACCTTTTGACAGCAATCTCTTGTCCATTAGAAAGCTGACCCTGAAGATAGACGAATCAAGGATAGTAAATCTTTCTACCCCAAGTTACAGGATATACCATATTTTGACGAAGAGGTGTTATTTGTCTGAATGAAAAGTGAAATCTTACTCTGTAAACAGCTCCAAACCCGCCTTGTCCAAGTTTATTAGAATCAGCGAATCCATTTGTAGCATCACGTATGGTGTTGAAGTTGTATTGCAATGACTCAGTAAACGCAATTTCATCTTCGTCACTTTCTTCTTCTCTTTCACCTTCATAAGCATAGGAACTCGAGTGAAATTGAGTTATTCAAATGTGACAGCAGTTAAAAAAAAAAAAAAACAACATCGAGAGATATAATTTCAGAATTGATAACCAGAAGCAAATGGCCAGGTTGGATTTCCATATCACTATGATAGATACTATATCGCATCAATGGATTTTCACGTTAAATTACAAGACTAATCTTTATAACAAATAATGGAAAATCCGAGTTAGACTTACATTCAATTTTTTTTCTTTGCTTCCTGAGTCTTAGATAGATGCAGAGAAGAGTGAGAATCAAAACAACACAAGCAACTGGCACTACTATGGCGATGATAGTCCGTGATGTGTTGCTCCTTCCTGCAGCAATCAGAACCCTCAGTCCATGGATTAAGAGTAATAAGTACAAAGTTAAGGTCACTGCAAATTCATCACTTACTGCAATTTGAGGAAAACATAAGAAATACCTTGTGAAGAAGAAGTGTTGTTGGTGGACGGTGACGGTGGCGCATCGGGGTCTATATTCAGCGTAGGCCCATAGAAGGAGTAGGGGTCAAACCTAATTCTGCAACTGGGTTTTACAACATTGCCTCCAGCCTTGCCACTACAACACCGTGGGATGATTGAGACAGCTTCATCCAAGCACTTTGTGCAATCTTCGGATGACAAATCAGGAGTACACTGTGCTTGACCGTATATGGTTTGAAAATCTGGAGCAGGAGTACTGCCAGTAGCATACTTCCGGCGAGAGTCACCTGACGCAGCTCTGAGTGTTAGATTCCTCATCAAGCTCTCCAGCGCTGTATTGAATTGTTTCACCGAACCCGTTACATTCAAATTGTAGTAATTATCATTCGTAGGTTGGTTTTCCATGACGCCAAATATGGAGCGGTTAGTGTAGCGCAACATGCACTCTACCGTCCACCAAATGGCCTCCTTCTGGTTTGGACAACGCTCTGCCAGAGACACTCTTGAGTCGTTGAGGGATTTAAGGCACTCGTCGGGCTTGAGATCGCCTCTGCAGAGCCCAATGGCATATACTTTGTCTGGGTCTTGGCCATATGAGATATTGTAGAAACCGTAGTCGATTTGTGTGTAGGAAGAGAAACTGGATAAAAGGGTTTTGAGGTTGTTGTGATAGGTGCTGTTTATTGTGTAGTTGCCTTTGCTGTTATCACAGGGTGTTTGGGCTCTGCTTTGTGATATGATTACGATGACGCAGAGACAACGGAGAATGGAAAAGAGGGTGAATGAAAAGGAGGCCATTGTAGTTGTCTTCTTCTTCTGTTCTGAATTCTTATCAAAGCCTTACATAAGTTTTTTGCGTTTGACCTTTTCTTCTGTTGCTTAATGTGAAGTGTTTGATTGAGTATCGCCTGTATAAGTCTTCTTCCAGTCACTAGAAGGGAATAAACGTCACCTCGAATGTAGTATTTGAGGATTTTTGTTAAACAAGAACTCATTATTTTTCTATATTTTTAAAAATTAAGAGAAAAAGATTTATTTAAACAATTTTGGTCTCAACTCCTAAATAACCTGAGACTATTATCATGAATTATGTTGTTTTGTTAACAAATGTAAGGTGAATGAATCATAGCTTTGTTACGTGCTCAGAAAAGCCGAAGTAATTTAGGTGTTGAAACTTGACCCCTTGAATGTAATCACTTCCTTTTTGAATTCGTCATCTCCTTCTGCCGAATGAGGTGAGAAGCATTTGACAGCAATTGCTTGTCTAAAAGTGGCTTTGGGAATATCAGTCAACAAAGATGGTAAATCTATGTTGGGCTAGTTAGATGGAGGATGTATGATAGTGCAGTTTAATGAAGAGTTGAAAGAAAGCATAGTCTTTGCAATTAATATTTAACTCTAAATGTTTGACAGTTTCAACACGAATGAGACCATATCCTTTTGTTTTGGTATTTCTAGCCGGTCCTCACGCTTAGAAATATTAGAAGATGTCAAAAGTTTCATGTCCATGCTCATGCACAAATATCACATACGCTTAGAAATATTAGAAGATGTCAAAGTTTCATGTTCATGCACAAATATCAAGAAAATTAATCATCCATGTAAAGATAATCAAATGAAAAAAAAAAATCATTATCATTGATTTCTCATGTATTAGCCTCGTTATCTCCATGTTTGATAAAATTATCTCGAAACTGAGAAATTAATTCGTAGTGAAAAAGTTGTTAAATTAGTTTATTATATCATAAATATTTGATTAAGATTATTTATCTAGTTAGTTGATAAATATAAATGATAGAAATTGATATATTGATTTTAAAATTTAAAAAAAATATTTTCCAACCACTTTCTTTTATTAAATGTTTTACTTTCAATTAATTTTTATATTATGCAATTTACTATTCATCTTAAGTTATATTTTAAAATATTCTTCAATCAAATTTTAAATAAATACCATATATTTAAGTATACATTGTACTTCCAACAATATGCTTAATATAATGGTTGGAAAAGTGTAATATAAAAAACTGTCATCTATCGAAATCAAAATATTCAAGTTTAATGTTAAAATAATAAATAAGTATTATAAATAGTATAATAGTTAAAATAAATATTGAATGAAATTGCATATTAATTAGAGATATAAACTAATTAGACTACAAAAACAAACATTAATAAGCAAAAATGATAGGTCATATCACAGGTTTCAGTCTCAGGTTAGGCAAAAAAAATGTATTTAACACAAGATTTTGCACTATATAAGACATTTATTTTGGTGTAAGAAAATAAACGTTGATGATGAATGAATCCACTGTGATGACCAACATCTAGCGAGGGTATAGCTCAGTAATCGAAGCTTCATTTTCTGATTCTTGAGCTGACTTAAGTATGGGTTCACTTGATCCTGTTTCCCTTGAATTATACTCCCATGACTGCATCTCTGGAAGGCTTCTAGTTCTACTGTTCATATAAAATGCTGGTTCTGCAGGAATCGGCAAACTCAGAGAATAGCTGTTAAGCATCAGTATAATGTTAGCCATGGTCGGTCTGTCAACTAAATTTTCTTGAACACAGAGCAAACCAATATGGATGCATCTCAACATTTCATTCCGTGAATTGCTGTTCAGTGATGGATCTACAATATTTATAGCTTTCCCCTCCTTCCAGTTTCTCCAAGCCTGCAAAATTTGTCATCAGATCATGGATTCACTTCTACATTAATGTTTTGAAGCGTGTAATCTTCTAATCCATAATTTTAAGTGGCGATGAAGAATTAACAGTGACAAATGAAGACTTACGAAGCTTAGTAGATCCTCCATACTCTCCCCATTATGAATTCCACTGTTTTTCTGGCCGCTTACAATCTCAAGAATGAGTACACCAAAACTGAAGACGTCTGATTTCACTGAAAACTGTCCACGCATTGCATACTCCGGTGCCATATAACCACTACAGACCAATATAGACAGTATTATTATTTTCGTTTCTAACGCCATTGACAGCTTTAGATCTGAATTACTGTTAAACGTTTTTTTACTCTATCACAACTATACGAAACAGATTGATTCTAATAACTACCTAAGATTCAAACTCTGTGAACAGTTACTAATTCATGATTTGGTGAAAATTATTGATAACAGTTATCTTCGATGGTTGATTGAAATTAAATTCTCAACCATCAACAAGCTGTAACATATTCTAATACTTACTAGGTTCCAACAATTCTGCTTGTATTTGCCTGAGTTTGATCGATTAAAACCAGTCTGGCCATGCCAAAATCAGCTATCTTTGGATTCATCTCTTCGTCCAAGAGAATGTTGCTAGCTTTGAGATCTCGATGGATAATTCGTAGCTGAGAATCTTCGTGAAGGTAGAGAAGACCTCGAGCAATCCCTCTAATGATTTTGTTGCGCTTTTCCCAATCCAATTGTGCTTTCATGGCTGGATCTGCGTATATATAGCCGCCAACAGTTTTAACCCTGGATAATTTAGGTTTGTATTAAGCAAGAAGTGAAATATAGAAGAGCAGTCATAAAAGGTACCGAATATGAAATAATCAAGGCTTTTGTTGGGAACAAATTCATAGACGAGTAGTCTTTCTCTTCCTTCCAAGCAGAAACCAAGGAGCCTAACTAAATTTCGGTGCTGAAGCTTGACCACTAAAAGCACTTCATTCTTAAATTCCGTATCTCCTTGCCCAGAATCTCTGGACAGCCTTTTGACTGCAATTATCTGTCCATTGGGGAGTCTACCCTGAAAATATGTCTCTTTCAGGTATAGCAAATAATTTGCTAACTGCTATTACAACAGGTCTTTTTTTTTTTTTTTTTTTTATGATGTGTGTCTGAATAAACAGGGTTACTTACCCTGTAAACAGCTCCAAATCCACCTTGTCCAAGTTTATTTGTATCAGAGAAGTCCTGTGTAGCAACTCGTATTGTGTCAAACTTGAATTGCAATGACTCAACAATTTTAATTTCATCTGCATCTTCTTCTTCTTCTTCTTTAACTTCACATGGGAAACGGATTTAAACTATAGTCAGTTTTTCGAATACCTTAGAAGAACAAACAATACTGCTTTCGGTGCATTCGGGGTGTTTGTCTGCTTATAATTTATTGTAACAATACAATATAGGACTAAATTGAACACAAAAATATTGCAATATATTGATAACTGGAGTTACCTGCAAGATTCTTTCTTGCCTTCAGCCTCCTTAAGTAAAGGAAGAGACAAATGAGAAAAAGAACAACGACAACAGCAGGCACAACTACGGCAATGACAATTATTGTTGTGTTGGCACTATCTGCAGAAATAGGAATCATTTGCCCGGTAAGACATTTCGAGGATGAAGGATAGTAAAATACCAAAAAGCCTAATTACAGAGGAAGTGGGCAGTGTATATAAGCACCTGTAAGAGCCGGCAATAATTTAAACTCCATCCGATGAATAAAGAAAACAAAACTCGTTAAAAGTGGATTATGAAGTGAGGTTTTGGGTTCCTGTTGGTTTGGGTGAACTGAAATAATTATGGTATAGGAAAATTGAGAAGAAAAAGAAGTACCTTGTGAGGAAGTGGTATTGATGAACGGAGGAGGTGCCTCTGGATCTGAGTCTAAAGTAATTGTAGGTCCGTAGAAGCTGTAAGTTTCGAATCTAATATTACAACTAGGTCTAAGAACTCTACCACCTTTCTTGCCATTGCAGCAGTTTGGAATCTCTGAGATAGCCCCTTCTAAGCATTGACTACATTCTTGCTGAGACAAATCAGGGGTGCACTGCACAAGGCCATATATGGTTTGAAAATTTAAAGCAGTAGTATTTTCCGCTGTAGCATACTTAAGACGAGAGTCACCTGATGCAGCTCTGCCCGTTAGGCTCCTCATTAAGTTCCCGAGCACTTCGTTGAACTGACCTGCTTCTGTTACATTTTCTAAGTTCCACATGTAATAAGTAGGTGCAGTTTCCATTTGATGGAATATTGTGTCGTTAGAGTAGCGCAACATGCATTCACCAGACCACAGAATTGCCTTCTTCTGGTTTGGACAACTCTGCGTTATATCGACTCTGGAATTGTTGAGGCAGCTACGGCATTTCTCTGGCTCAACATCTCCTCTACACAGCCCTATGGCGTTTACTGTGTCAGTGTTTTGGCCGTACGAAAAGTTGTAGAAACCGTACTTAATTTGTGTGTTGGAAGACAAAGTGGATAAAAGGGTGTTGAGGTTGGTGCTGTACGTGCTCTTGGCTGTGTAGTTGCCGTGGCCGTTGTCACAGAAGTTCTGGGCGCTGCCAAGAGATATAAATTTCAGAAATGGAAAACAAAGAAAGAGAATAAGCATGGATGAGAGCGCTGCCATTTCTGATCTTCGTTGAAGCTTCGGTGTATGAATGCCCAAACTTTCCTTTAAGCTTTGTTTGATTGAAGGAACGATGTAGGGTAATTCGCCATTGGATTTTCCTGGGTCTTCTTTCTTTCTTTAATCATTCCTACTTAGACTCACATTTGCAAAGTTTAAGTTTTACTCCAAGACAGTTTTGATCTTTGTTAGTTTGTTTTAGTTAATTTTATAGTTGTGTAATTCGACTTAAAGATGGAAATTGTTATATATGGACTCGAATTTATTAATTTATCTTTTTGTATTTAGGATTTTAAATATCTTATTTATGTATTTCACTTGAGAAAATAAAAAACTGTTTTAACATAATGAATTTAAGATAATAGATAAAAAATTTAAATAGATTATGTATAGATAAAAAAATTATTTAAATTAATAGATGGATAATAAAATTTAAAAAATTAATTATAAAAATTTAAAAATGAATTGTTAAATTTTATAAATTTATTTTTATTTTTTTAATTAATATATTTTTGAAATTATTAGTCATATTTATAAATTATATTATTTATTTTTAATATTGATTTTTAATGCTTGAATTAATGTTTACAATCTAGAATTTGAAGAAAAATCACTGCCTCAACCAAATAATTCATTTTTAATTCAATTTAAGTGATTTTGTATTTGCAGTCAAAATTACGAACTTTAAACGAAGGTGACTGGCAGAGGTAACGGTGACTGAAGTGCGTAAAGACAGAAGAGGAAAGACTACAAACAAATGCACTGTTTTCAATCAGAGAACCGAGACTTTTGTTTTTGCTTGTTAGTAATGGGCTAATGTGACATATAATTAATTATTACAACTTATTTTATTTATTTTAAATATAAAAATTTAAATACTTATCTATTTCCCTTAATAATTTGTATTTTACGATTATTTTTGGTGTGGGGTTTTTCTTGCCTAACCATCCAGCAAAAGTACATTTAACTTAAGATAAGTTATATAAATTATATTTATTTCTAGAAGTACTTGTGGGGGTAGTTAGTTTTGGTAGTCAACTTTGACGATGCTTGGTGGGTCTGGTCCATGACAACTGGCCATGGGTGCATTGTATTACATCCTCAAGTTAGCTAAGGCAATGCAAAATATCTATCTGCCTCCAGAAAATGAAGAGTTCAGATGACCAAGGAAAATGAATAACAGATTATTTCTAACCAATGGTAACTAGAAAAGAAATTTAGTCTTCGTCAAAAATTCAGCCACAAAACATGTAAGAAAATATTTCAATTAATATCATCCAAAATAGTTTTATCACACAGTAATATAAGAAAATTTATATTTTGAGCTCCAAGACGTGAAATGAATATCAGTCCTGTGATGAAAATCTAGCGTGGGTACAGCTCAGTAACTGAATTCTCATTTTTAAATCTTGAACAGTTTGAGAGAGATTCTTTTTTTCCTTTTTCCCTTATGCGTCAATCTTATTTTTTTATTAAAAAAAATATCAATTTCATTTTTTTCACATACATTACATCTTTTCTTTTTTAAAAAAATTATAAAAATTGATTTTTAAAAAATAAAAAAAATCAAAAATATCATCACATACTCATACAAGACATGTTTTTCTAATCTATTTTTTTTATTCTCATTGCACTACATTTATTCTCTTCTTTTTGAAAAATTCTATATTTTGGTTTTTCAAAAATTCTACAATTTAGTTTCAAAAATTTTATATTTTGGTTTTTCAAAAATTCTACAATTTAGTTTTTCAATGAAATTATAGTGCATTCGCAATGGAACTTAATATAGGATTTGAGAGGATAAATGAGATGGAAAGATTTGAAGAAGAAGATGAGAGTCAAGGTCTTCGAGAATAATTTGACTGTTCTTAAAGAGTTAGGATAAAAGTTGAGTGTAAAGAACGATCCTTAGGAGCAGATATGAAACCTGTTAGAGGACTACTAGAAGTGAAAATACAAGTAAATGTTATGTCATTATTGTCTTAATTCAGTATTATACCCTTTGCTGAAATGTTCTACCTTTTCCAACAGGTACTTGTAATTCCACTTCTAATAATCCCAACAGAAACTCTCATCTTGTAAGGCCTTCCATCTCATTGATTCTCTCTTATAGTTTCACTCAAAAACCAAAATGTAAAATTTTTCAAAAACAGGAGATCCAGTGGAGTTGCAATCAGAAAATTCTCAGACATATATATATATATATATACATATATATGTATATATATACATATATATACATATATATATATGTATATATATATATATATATGTATATGTATATATGTATATATATGTATATGTATATACATATATACATATACATATATATATATATATATATATATATATATATATATATATATAT
>Ga0099825_1007578_pt1 | contig 13165 bp, 10 predicted proteins | sample SiratroredBW_FD_76838 | JGI IMG/M metagenome (GOLD analysis project Ga0099825, IMG submission 76838) | Root nodule microbial communities of legume samples collected from California, USA - Siratro red BW | ecosystem: Host-associated > Plants > Roots > Nodule | place: USA: California | collected... | reverse complement strand
GGTGCCTGGTGCCTGGTGCCTTGTACCACAGACAAGTATGTATGTGCTTTCTACATTGTATTGTATTGAATGTGCAGTGGAAGAGATTCCCAGCAGCACAGCACAAGGAAGCAGGGGATTTCTACTACAGGGGTTGGGGCCTTGTCTGTACGATAAAGATGTCTTTTCCAACAAGACATCCTTCCACATCCTGTGGGCAACCGAACTTTCTCTCCAGGAAAAACCCAACTGCACAAAGACGTTGACCAAGTTGTCTACGGAAATTCGAGTCCACAGTCAGTGGTTTCTTGCTGTAATCAACGGTCAAACGGATAACCTCCCCATCTGCAGGGCCTGCACCTCGTACCAGCAATTCCTCACTCAAGTTAGCAAAAGCTAGGGTTTGCACCTGCCCGTCAAATTTACCTGATGATAACCGCCATGGTGTACCACGGGTTCCAGAAGCCAGAGTTTCACCAAGGCCAGAAGCAATCTCAGCCTCCACAATATTATTATCCTGCTTTGTTGGGCTCACAGTATGCAGTACAAATGATAGATCCGGTGAAAGCATTTCTTGGATCAGAACTGCCATTGAAGCTTCCTTCTGAGCAACACCAGCAGCACGCCTGCTCAACACTGCTCTCCGAGTGTACAGTGAAGCCCATACCTTGCTAACGGCATTTGCAAAAACTGCTGGATTGGAAGGACTAACATTGGGTATTGATTCATAGAGTCCAGCTGCTGACATTCCAGCTAAGTCCTCAACGTTGGCACTGGATCGAACAATTAAATGTGCATTGCTTGGGAATATTTTCCCAATGCTTTCAATGATGTCTTTCGGTAGCTTGAGGGAAGAAATTAATTCCTGGAGTTGATGGCACAGATTATCAAGTTCACCACCCTCTAGTGTTGCTGTTTCTATCTTTTCCAGGATAGACCTGAATGCTTCGGTGGAGTTACTCCTCTCTAGTTCCAATTCCATCGATCCAAATGGTAAAACTGCCCCAGAAGGAACTCGAAACGAAGCAGGCACTCCCTGATCACTGTAAACTGTCATTCAAAAATCAGACTTCAGAAATATGATTTACCCAAAAAATAGTAGTTGTTAATCATTAAATTGTTAATTGGTCTATGGTTCTGATCGCCGGAATTAACATTGCATATAAATCTTCCAAAATCATCTTCTAAGTTCAACTTCAGCACTTCAATCTATTTGAATATAAGTACGTAAAGCAACGCCGTACGGAAAGGGAGAGAAATTCAGAGACATGAGATTTGCAGAAAAATGCAGCAGATATATTCAGTGACTAATGACAAGAAAAATATTTAGTTATACGTGCTTTTAAGTTAATATGCTTAAATTGGATGACATATTTCAAAATATGACAGACATGTGTATAAGATACGTCATGAATGGATAACAAAATTTAGTGCTAAAAGTATTATCAGGAGCGAGAAGGTGAGGGTGGGACATCCTTCAATACCCCATAAATTTAATCGCTTCAAACTGGAAATGTCCATTTTTGATAATTAAATACATTTTTTTATGAAGACTGGAATGTGCATTGTTTTAAGTATCAATTCTCAAATACATTTAGGTCAGAGGCTCTTTGAAGGGTACTTGAGAATTGATACTTAAAACAATGCACATCTTTATGCTAAGTCATGCACATCTGTATGCATACACATCAGTATTTCCCCACCCGCAATCATTGGATAAAAATATTAACCTTTTTTTATGAAGTATAAGAATTCATTTAGAGGAAAAGAGTAAAGAGTCAGACTAGAAAACATCCTTCCAGAATATGAGCGAAAAAAATATAACATCAATTTTCAGATGAACAAGAAGATTTAAAGCATTGTTTCAGTACAGTTCTCTAATGGTCTTAAGCTGACTAGATTAAAAACAAAATCTTAAGCTGGAAAATCTTTCGTTACGACTGTTACAAAACCAGAGAGGGCGTCATAAACAGGAAATTGTATCATTCCATAAGAAATATATCGTCAGAAAGATAAAATATGGCACTAGAGTTGAAGTTACTCATTGCAATATCGATGGTCAGACATAGTCATGCAACTCGTTACCTTTTTCCTTTATGATTGTTTGTGGTTCCAACATAGACAAACAACACAGTGATCTAATAGCAGTACTATTTTCAGTTAAACAATCTCACCTTTATCAGAAACTTCTGAAACTGATGATAAGAGACCACATGCAGCAGCCTTAGCACCTGATGTCTGTATCTCTGCATCAGAAAGCAAGATAACTCCGGCAGAAGAAGCACCCTTGATATGAAAAGAATAATTATTCATCAGAGGTGATTTTTAAAAGATTACTTAAGGGAATGGTAATTGAATAAATGCTAGGCTTATAATAATCATTTCCGTGAACAATAAGAGTTAGATTGATATGACATATCGTAATATAAACCAGGAGTGAGGTGATGCTTGCGAGTTGAGACAAGGCAAAGGTATACGGTAGTCTAACTAGTGATCAAGGGATTGAGGGGACAGTTTAGATGGAGGAAAAAGGAAGTGCAGCTATTGCACAATAAGTTGTAAGTGTTGCTTACAACAAGATACGTAGGTTGGTAACTGATCATTAGCTGTTAGATTCAAAGGACTATTTTCTCCCTATTAAAACTATTATCAAATTAACATTATGAAACAATTTTTGTCTTGTTCTAAAAAAACAGTTCCTTAAACTGTTTTAAAAGATAGTTTTTTATAAAAAAAAAATATTGTCCGGTTTTTCAGAAGAGAATAAATAGTTTTTCCTAAAAAACCTTATCACTTTCACCAACTTGGAATTTATCTCTAAAATATCAACAAAGCCAAAAAAATTTAAGTGAATAAATTTCTCTACCTGATCAAAATTGGAGATTCTACCAGAAGAAAAAGAAGGAACTTCAACTCCAGAACCATAGTCATGAGAAGAACTTCTCATGGAAGAATTGTCATCAGTGTCTGTCGAAGAGGATAACTTCAGATTAACACCGGCAGTTGATGCTTCCAACCTGAAAAGTTAAATTGAAGCAGGAAAAGAGAAAATCGAAACCAATATACCATTAGATCTGCTCACAAAATCATGTCAAAATATTTAAAAAAACATGGTTCAGTTTAAAAAACAGTTAATAATGGATGCGAAAATTGTCTGACAATATAACCTAACCTCACATATGACCCAATCAGCCTTTGTATATCAGCAACTTTTTCTTCATCTTCACATGTGACAAAGACGACTTTTTCCTGTAATAAACAATAGCAGTATAAATGTCATATTCTAAATATTCAAACGTCAAAATCATTGATTGGATACTTCGAAAGAAGACGTGCCTGCCGTGCCCTAACACCAAGATGAGATAAGTGAGGCAGTTCTTGCTGAAGTATAACTCCTACTATGTTCCTCCCAGCAGCTGTTACCTGCCAGTGTAATGAACTTATAAATATTAATGTTTAATATTTTCATATACTCTCAAATACAAATATATATGTACATACCTCTTCGTCACCATCAGCTTTGTTAACTACAAGGATAATAGGTCCTTCCACTGACGATGGCAGTGAACCAGGAACAATTCTTTCAACCTAGCTCAAAGAAACACAAACTCATGTTAGTCAAGGTCGAGGATATCCCTACCCTTGTTAGTATCTATTTGGTTATTACTTTTTTTTCTTGTGTAGAGGGCTAAAGATTATTGTATTTCCCCAACTTGCAGACTTCTGTTTGATAATTGATAGTATGGAATTACTTATATTTCTCTCTCGTACTCAGAAGCACACTGTAAATATCATAATAAAATTATCCATGATATTTCTAAATGCAACTTGGAAGTGGTACCTGAACCAATTTTCCTGAAGCAGCTCCTGGAACAAGAACATCCCAACCTTGAGAACCAAGTGTACTTCTAACAGCTTTTAGAAGAAGCGTACATAGTTTTGAAACCTGGAAAATCACACTGAAAATATACAGTAGAAAAGTCAGATAATATGTATATTCATAATATACTTATGTTTGGTAAGGAAATCTGTAGTCCAGGAATAAACATGAAAAAAAATCACAGCTAGTGGTGAAAACGCTTTAGACTATGTTTCCTGAAATTTTCTCTGACTAAATTGCAAAGGATAATGTACCCAAAAGGGAAATATGAAGGACAACGCGTTAACATACCCAGCTCGAATCTCAGCTTCTGTATATGTCCTGACACTGTTTTCAGGTATTCCAAGAGCTTTACCCAGTATCTGTAACATTTTAAATGAGAAGTTTGTATATTTCAAGATATACGCACTTGAAATGAAGAGGAGCACAGCTGTGAAAACTAAACAGTACCAGTATCACGAGGCAATCAAATTTAACTTTGAAATGAAGGAAGAACTAGGATCAAATTTTCTACCTCTGAATTGAACTTCTCTCATTTTCTGATTAAAGGTAGTGTAATTATTATTTCAAAAAGGTTTGTAGGTCACACATCACAACTATTAAGGGTGTTATTAAGACTAACAAACTTAATTATATATTTCCAGTGTGCGGAATTTTTTAAATTTGTGTACTCCCTAGTCTTGGTTGCATCTTGGCTTCATTTTATGTCATATTTCTTTAATATCTTTTTGCAACTGGCATTGAAATTGCGGGCCTTTAAAATCATCATCATAATAATACTTTCTAACCTGGACTTTCTGAGGGAATATCTTAAGAAGTTCTTCAGTATATTCATCAGTTAGCCTCTTTGATCTATCAAGAGTAGCTTTCAGTCTCAATGTCCAAATTGTCTTGCCATCTTCATTTCCTGGAATAAACGGGAGTACATTTAAAATGAAAATTAGGCAGCATTGTGTACAGTGATTTTAAAAACAACAATAGAGAAAGGACCCAAGAAAAAGTTACCTTCACTTTCAGAAAGGCCTCTTTTACTCCAGGCAATGAGTTCATTTTCAATAGCACCACACTCTTCTGGTTTCCAACCAGATAACTTCAGCTGGTGGATTCCAATAACAAGGGCTCCAAGTGGATCATTCCACAAGTTTACATTTTTTGACTGCACGTTTGCGGCCAGCCAACTAGCACCTCCCACAACTTCAAGCTCGTTGAGATATCTATTCATATGTGTTTAGAAGTTAATGTGATACCAATAGAAAGGTCTTGTTATACAATCTAGAAGTAGCTTTAGGCAGGAAAAGTTCTATATGTCCATCAAACAAGTTCTACACAGTTCAATGATAGTATCCTTATCAAGTGGCTTGACTTCACTGCATCATTACTGTTATTTGAAAACAACATGAAAGTTATTTTTTCCCTTTTAAAGTATTAGATAATTTATATAATTCTTTACCTAACTTTGAGGTCTAATAAACATCTATCTTCACGCATTGAGTGTTATGCATCATATTCTAGTGTTGTCTACTACTGTCTAAGTAGTTAACAAGTACTCCATGCCTTGCGAAACATGTCCTTCATATATTTCATAAAAAGTCATTCAACTTCTGAGTATCTGACTATTGTACAAAGAGTAATTAGGAATAAGGTGGGGCAAAAACCTGCTTAAAAGAACAAATGAGTAATCCTCAAGCCCAATCTCACAGAGGCGCCACTGTACCTCCCAAAAAAATATGAGAATCAAAAGATGTTCCATCGTTCTTTATAAAGAAAATCAGATGCAGAGTCCGGCTAAATAATTGAATTAAACTAGTTTCACCTTTTGACGCATAGCTATTGCAGAATCTGGAGCATCGTTCCTGAGGCCACTTTCAAGACCCTTTACAATAGTTTCTCTCAGAACATTTAAAGATTCCATTGTTTTAAATAAAAGTTTAATTACGTCTTCTGTGGCAGCAGTTGATTCTGCTGCAGCATCCATATTCTGGAAAATTACAAAACATTGTCCCTCATCATTAGAAGTACTATCAGAACAACTATGACCACAATCACATGAATGGGATAAATACAACAGTACTTAACCCCCACCCCATGAAAAAGGGAAAGGAGAAAGAATTCTTATCCAAACTAGAGCTTGACAACCTCAAAATTTCAGCTTCATGATTCTTATGCTACATGTATTATTTGTTGAAAAATATTTCAACTAAAGAGAATGGAGAGAGGATAATGCATCATTGAAGAAAGTATTATCCTAAATCAATTCTTGTTATATAAATCCAAGTCTCCATTCTTGAAAATGTGAAAATAATGATCAGCATGAGGATATGGACTAAGAGGACTTTTGGAGGAAAAAATTCCAAATGTAAAATTCAATCTTAAAGTAAAATCACCATAATAGACTGGTCAGATTACTTCTGCATATAATCAATTTCAACTCCTAAATCTTATGATAAGAACCTTGAAAGAACCACACTATGAAAGTTAGGCATTATAGTCGGAGAGTCCAAGATCTTATCCCATACTTCCAATGGGGACTAGAGTACCATAACTTACTATTGGATCCTAACATCCCATCATGTTCCACAACCCAGGGCCTTTGATTCTCAGGCAAAAACTAAAATGTCAGTATCATTACACACACTGTTCATTTGCAGTTGAAATACATGGTGGAAAGCTTTAATGAAAGTTGATAGGACCCTAGTATCATTTATCAGAAAGTGGGGAAGAACTCCCCACTTTACAAAATTCAACACACAAATACAGCAGAATTCTGAGGGTGTGCACCTCCTGCCGATGCCCAAAGCCTCCTATTCCCTCACTAAATGACAAGATGCCCTTCCCTCGCACACACTTTTTCTTATTTGTATGAAAAATGACTTATTTTTGCAACTACTTCATTACATTTTTAGTTCTCCATCAATTGTGCAATTTTGTCCCTCAAAGTTTTCTCCTAATTAAAATCATATCCCTACATCCTAATTTCATCCAATATTTAAATCATTTCTTATGCTATTCATTGCTGTCATAAAAACAATAATTTACCCTCAAGCATTGTCAACATGACAATTGAGTTAATGCAGTTAGAGCTACATTTTAGGCTATTTAGGTCATGTGCAGGTTGTCTGCATCAACTAATTTTGTTAAATTTTGGATGAAATCAAAATGAAATGACCTGATTGTGAATGGGAGAAACCTCACTTATCACAATTGAAGCCCAAGAGACCAAAACCCAACAATTATGATACCAGAAAGACTACAAAATGCAATTAATCATTTCCGATTATCTCATCTCCCAACAAGCTAACTCACTAACAACTCATTATTCTACCATGAGTTAGCTGACATCTTATTCCATAATTAGTTTATTTCAGTGTCAAACATTGAGACCAAATCAAGAAATATAAATGCAAGAAAATCAGAAGAGGCAAATTTACCTTTTTGCACTCCAAGAATGAATTAAGTGCTGAAATGCCATATTCATCCATAGATTCACGAATTGATTCTAGCTGTTCAGCAAGACTGCATGCAACATGACAAAGCCATCCGTAAAAGCATCAAATTATGATTTTTCCAGTACTACTATAAGGCAAGTTTAAATGATTTGAATATATCCTTGAATTTTAGTATACTATGTTCACTCAATTGTAAAATCATGATTTTTCAGTCACTACTTAAACACAAGCCCAAATTATTTGAAAATATCCTTGGAATTTAGTATACTTAATAGTTGGCTCACCCCGCCCCCTCAAACTACTGCAGGATTCACAAGAGATGGTAAGCCTCGGACAAGAAGGTTTAGTCTTGTGACCTTGGTAGGAACAGCCTACAACGTAGAGTGTACATGTAGAGTGTCATACACTCTGCAGACTCTATAATGTAGGAGATTAATTCATTGAACCACCATTTTTGTTGGAGCCTCTACAGCAAGTTGCTTCCAACGGGATTAAACATGGACCTCTTAAAATAAGAAACTATTACATAGAGTTAATCAGTTGATTTTCTGACTTAAGGAAATATCTGACTACTTCAAAATAAAGATTTTGCTGTCAACAGTAAAAGTTCGTGCAGTTTCACGATCATTCTATTGGTTAACGGCCTAATTGTGTATTCAAATGATGGGGGAGTTTTCAAGAGAAAACTACATAATGTTTAAATTATAAAAAAAGAAATTGATGTGAAGAAGCCAAAACTTCTGCATATTCATGTCAAACCTGCCAGCATTGAAGAAGTCTTTGAGTTCTAGATGAAATATTTTGAATTCCTTCACAAACGGTTCACTGTATTCTCCAGGGTTTTTTGTGATTTTAGCAAGCATAGCTTCGGTAGCAACCAAATCTTCAGGCCCAGCATTTCGGTGAAGCTTGTTTTGTATTGTATGCTTAATTTGTAACTGGAAAAAAAACAATACAGATACAAGTTGACCTATTATTAGCATTGAACTGCAATGAGATTTCATACTTCATGTACCATGTGGAGAACAACCTTGAGGTCATGTGGGATGTCATTTCTATGAGCAATATCTCTAATTCGAGTAAGAGGTACAGATGCTGTGAATTCTGCCTTGAAAGATGGCAAACATGGATGAATCTTTCGGATAACTAGAACTTCCTGTATGTTAATGAAAATATGTTAAATGAAAGAAATAAGGCTTAAACTCTACTGCACAGCAAGATATAAAAAAGGTGATAAATGTAAAGGAACATTATATTAAATTTTCAAAAACACTTTTAAACAATAATTTCCAATTCTCGGACATTTAACATTGAATGAATGTCAGACATTTTAAAGGACATGACAGAACTAAGCAACTAATTTAAATCATGACAACTGTTGCAAATATTTAAAACAAAAAAGACAAGGAAAACTTTAAGAAGATTTGAAACTAATTGACTGCTTTTTGAACTATAATGCTATCTTCAAAAAATCTAAATAAGGCTTTGTTTGAATAAACTGAATGCTTTTAAGAGAAGAAAATAAGAAAAACGAAATAAATTTCTACAGAAGTTAAAATTAATTGAAGTACAAGTAAAGACAGATAATAAGATAGCTTATGCATAAATCAATTTGAACCTCTAGAAAAGTTTATATAACTTTTTTATCTCATTTTTTTCTCCTTATGTTTATCTTCAACAAGCCTTAAGGCCATTACACACAAACACATGTAAAATATACTGCCATGTAGAACTTATGACATAAATACCCACCCTCATATGAGTTTTGTGAAATATCAGTAACATCTATTACGCAATCAGGACCATATGATCCACTGTCAAAAGTAATAATAGATCACCTGTGGAGATATATCCTTCCGAGTAGTGTGCCGCTCTAGTTCACGAAATATAAGCCTTGAAATCTCAGCATGCCTGTTGGGGCGGTGGTGACCTCCATCTTCAAAACAAGATATTTGTCCCGTGTTTATCCACTGCCCAGATGATGTAAGAAGGGCTCAGAAGATGGTAAAAGAAGAGCATGGACGATTGAATGAAAAAGACAGAACAAGACCTTGAGATAGATAGCTGAGTATAAGAGAGCCTCCAATCGATCTTCCCCTTGCAGACTTTCAGCTATAATATCACGTACGATATCAAGCTTCAAAGTGAAAGTTATAGATAAAGTTAATATGCTGATTAAAAAGGAAAGGTACTGGTTTCTAAAGAAGGCATTGAAGGAAGGGATATATTATGAATTGAAGTACCTTTCTCCACCAATTCCTGGCGTTTTGGTCGCCTTGAACGAATTTGAGAGGCAAGCCATGAAGACCCGAAGTGTCCCATTTCCTCTGTGTTTCATGGGTTCGATGCTCGTTGGATCGCATGAAAGAAACAGGTTTACCTTGCCACTGACCTACAAAGGGACTTGGCTCTGCCTCTTCAGAAACAGTAGAAGTAGCAGCATCGTTTGGATTACCTTTCTCCTCCTGTAGTTGTACTTGCAGTTGTTCATCCAAAGGGTGCAGCTCCAAATTTTCTTGGGTTGCGTCCCATGTAGCGACGGTGGTAAAATGACCTGCCACGGGCAATTTCAAGCCTCTGTTTTGGCCGGCTTCCCAGACCATAGTTGAGTCCTTTTTGACAGTGACGAATTTAAACTCAATGTGGTCTGTCCCTTTAAATTCCAAGAGGCACACCCATCCATTTTCGGTCCAGTTCAAGGGAACATTGCGCTTCCATGATCCTAATTCCTTGGTGGATCCTCGGATGACAACGTGATCGCCAAATTGAACTTGGTGATCTAATCGAACTTGCAGACGAACTTTGCGGTCCATGGAGACGGAAGAAGGATTATTGTTTCCTTCTTCTTGTTCTTGGTCCCTGAAATTGATTGGAGTAGTGAGTTGGAAGGAGTAAGCAATAAAAATGAAGAATTAAAGAGAGAGAGAAAATGACCTAGTTTGGGTTTGAGGGGAGGAGAGAGCGGAGAGAGGCGGGGGAAATCGGAGATGGAGAGGGCGCAGAGGAGGGAGAGATGGAAGGAGGAATCTGAGATGGGTTTTGTAGGAGGAAGTGGGAGTGGAGGGATGGGCACATGCACAGAAGCATGGGCGGATGGTAGAGGCATACACACGCAGAGAATCCATTACGTAACACTAACTGTAACTTCTCTTCTTCTTCTTCTTCTTCTTCTTCGTCTTCTTCCTCCTTACTCAACCGCCAAAACAAATCATGGGGATGATATTTTGGAGTGTGAGCATTACACACGTGCCTCCGACATACTTTATTAATTTTTCTAAAATAGCATAATTTATTTAACGAATTTCCCTAAATATCCTTCCCAATCTACACATTCCCTTCCACGCTTCAAACACATCCTCTTATCAACAACACACACAGATAAAGCTCCCAAGAAGACAAGAGGCGATGGGGGCTACAGTTATTTAAAATCTTCAATATAAATATTCCTACCACAAAATATATGAATCATGTTTATGCTTCTAATACTAAATTAAATGAAGAAAAACTAGTATTATCCAAAATAAATCACATATAAAAAAAGTTTAAAAGAAGAAAATCAATAAGAAATGATACTAAATGAAAAATATCTATACTTCCAACATTTTCTAGGATGATAAAAATGGTTAAACTATCTACTTTTAACGATTACTAAAGAGAATAAATTAATAATTAATACAATTTATTTCAGTAAAGATGTTAAATGCTGAGATTTTTATTGTTTTAGCAAATACTATACAGAATTAATAGTAACGAATACTATTCAATAAGAATTTATAAATAAATTCTTTTGAATAAAAGTACTGTTAATTAAAATATTTTAATTAATACAATTAAGTCACGGTAGGTAGAAAATTTGAAGAAAAATAACAAAACTAATACCTTACTTTTATATATTAAGATAAAGATAACTATTAATAATGTTTTTTAATAGATCTTTTTAAGAGTGTTAGTGCATTAATAAAATTTATCCTAAAACCAAAAAATTAACAGGATTTTGGTTTTATTAGGCATTCAAGAGTAGAAAGTTGGTTTACAAGTTACTCTTCTTGCAGCGTTCCATTGACTGTCATGTCATGGCAATTCATGGCAAGCCTACTAAAGCGTGAGCACATCGGAAGTACTGTTCACTTTACTAACTTCACTCAAACTTTTACCGTTAACTTTATTACCTTCACTTAAACTTCATCTCCAATTCGAAAGTCTTTTCCATCATATATTTTCATAAATTTCGCTTTAATACAATATTCTTATAAAACTTATAATTTTATAATTTTTACTTATATTTTAACTTTAAAATTACTTATAATTTAAGATATTATTTAATACAAGACTCTTAAAAGACTGTCACATACTCCGACGGAATTTCTTTATAAATCTCAAATGGTGAACTTAAGACTCTGACTACGACGTGGTCAAATTACAATGCAAACACTTATTAAATAATAATTATTTTGAAAATCATTTTTCAGATAATTTCTGATTATTTAATAATATAAAAATTACGCAGATAATATATCAATATCAAATTCATACAACATTTCTCCTATATCATACTGAATTTTATTGAGATGTGCAAGATAAACAACAATAATTTCAACTAAAATTGATATTTTACATTAAACCAACGTTAAGACAAAGACTAAGTGACACAGATTAAAAAAAATTATTTAACATGGTGAAACTAGAGTGCAATACATAATTTACCCTAGATATATTGAAAAAATAAAAAGTTTTTGATACGTTTCTCACATAACCAGGTAGATTTTGTTCCCCCTAATGCTGTCCAATCATGTGTTCATAGTACATAAGCATAGCAAGTAAGGTTTCTACTACAACGTAGCCAACTGCATTGTTTAGTAACTAAGTAAACAACATTACAAATGAAAGTTAAACCTCACTCATCTTTGCAGAAGAAATGAGATTCAACCTGGCTTAGTATGGAAAATGCAAAAGAACATCACAGAAGCCAGACACACCATGGATACTAAAGCTAAAAAAGACAACGTTAAGGTTGCACAGCCTCCAAAAGTTTCTCATAAACTTGTCTAGCAGTCAAATCCTCAACCTGGAACAGTCGTCAAATGTGAAAATAATTACAAAGGGGCAATCTTATAAGAGGGAAACAGAAATAATTATGCCACTGGAATTAATATGATTATTCAGAATAGTATCGTTTGGAAAGAAGCCCAAATCCATATCAATGTGAATGCTTCACACGAAGGTATACTTGATAATGTAACTCACCACAAGAAGCTTTGATTTGTTATTCCATCCTCTCTGAAGAGTCATCTGACTCAATCTCAAACCCAAAACCTATGTAAAAATTGGGTAGCGGAAAGTTGTCAGTGCTACAGATGTCTTTGGCCAGAGGGAAAGATTAAACAAAGAGACAAAATAACAAAAGGGCCACCAAAAAGTCCAAAGAGTTCTATGAGGATCATTTATAGTGTAGGTACTGGGCAGCCTGGCTCTGATGAGCGAAGGCCATCTTTACAACCAGATCCCATGACCACAAAGTCACAAGGCAACAACCTTGATGTTGAGACAAAACTCACACCCGATAAAAAGAGAAACAAAGAGGGTTTAAATATACTTTTCCCATAAATTCCAAAAGTTCGTTGTTGGCCTCTCCACGGGCAGCAGGAGCAGCAACAGTGACTCGAACATCATCAGCATTTACTCCTGATACAGCAAAAACAATATAAATTTAATCCTCAAGATTCAACGGGATTTTATTAAGACATTATATGACATTCCTGAGTAAATGTAATGCAAGCATGCCATTATGTAGAATAAGTTACAACTCCATGTCACAATGTGGATGAAAAGGTGAGCATTTATTCTTAAATTTCTCATTTTT
>Ga0099825_1007577_pt1 | contig 13167 bp, 8 predicted proteins | sample SiratroredBW_FD_76838 | JGI IMG/M metagenome (GOLD analysis project Ga0099825, IMG submission 76838) | Root nodule microbial communities of legume samples collected from California, USA - Siratro red BW | ecosystem: Host-associated > Plants > Roots > Nodule | place: USA: California | collected... | reverse complement strand
AAACACATATACTTACGATTTTGGTGAAAAATGGTTTCTCATACTTTAGCATGTACCAAAAAGCATTTAAGGACTCCCTGATTGTACATCAAATAATCCTTATCTTACCAAAGGAATTCTTGTCCAGAAATTACTATTTACTACATGGTAAATAGTTACCTTTTTTTTATAATCTATTTGGTTTAAAAAATCATTCTCAACAACAAAAACACTCACTACATTCATTAATTTCTACAAACGAAGTTCATCATTCTGTGCTTGGATAAACAGGTATATGAAGTACAAAGAAAACATAATTATTGAATTATGGCAAAATTCTCTAACGGGTAGATGAACTATATGCTTTCAATGGGCAGATAGGTCCACAGATTTTTAGGCATGGGAAAATATAAAGTTAATCATGATTGTCACACTAAATTAATCCAAGACATGATAACAATATTATAAGTTTGGTTTGGAATTTGAGAAAAAAGTTTGGTGTTGTGGGGTTAGTTGGAGTTTTAGAAAGTTAAAAGAGCAAAAGGGGTATGAGAAAGGCAAGAGGCTTTTTTGGCCACATAAAGTCAAATAAGCAATCACCCATCATAATGATACTTCACCACAGTTGCAGAGATGGGTGTGATAGATAATGCATCCAATAATCATCATCACTTCCTCCGATATTTTTTTCTTCTTTTATGCCCCCCAAAATAATAATCTTCATAGAAAAAAAAAATGATCCAAAAGAAACCCTTGAAAGTGATGAATATATTGTGTATCACGGTTCTCTTTTTACTCCTTTTCTTAGATACTTTATGGCGAATTGATGAATATAATGATCGATAATTTTCACTTACCTTTGATTATAGCTAGGTATCTATTTCTATTATTGTGCACTCAACAGGTTTTGCTTTTGCCATATGATAATTATTATCTACAACAAGGAGGATGTTGCATGGAAGTTTCATAGACATTTTTTAGGGCAAAGATATGAATGAGCTTCTCTGTTGAGCCATTTGTCGTGTAATGTTGACCTCCATGCCACAGTAAAATCCCACTAACCATGAAGGACATGGAATTTCCAAGCTTTTTAGGCAAAATAGTACACCACTGTTTTCAGCAAACTGCCAACTCTGTTGAATTCTTACTAAAAGTACCTCTCACCTTAAACTTTTACCATATTTCTCGCATCCTTTTTCTACATTTTTTCAACATTCTAGTTCCCTTCTCCACACTTCTCTATCATAAAATCCATGTATGTCCGTTTTTCATGCTAATATACTTAAATTTAATAATTTTTTGTTGATGGTCCATGTCTCTAAAGAATGTTACCCATCAGTTTGAGTAATTTTTTCCATATTTCTCTGGGTTTAATGATATTTTACTTTTACTACTAATTAGTTGTCATATTTTACGAATTTTATAACCTAATTTTTACACAGTTTTCTGTCAAAATTTTCAATTTTGGCACACTTATCTGTCTGTTAAATTTTTAAAGAGTATATAAAAAAATAAAACAAGTTCAAAATGACATTATCTTTGCAAAGATTAATAATAAAACAACATTGTTTGGATTTTATCAAAACTTTTTTGGTGTCACATTGTTGTTCGATTATAAATTTAACATACAGGTAAAAACTTCTCATGGTAAAATATGAAAAAAAAGATCACTTGAATGACAAAATTTACAAAAATGATGATAGTTACATTTTAAGTATTTATTAGACTTAAACTCCAATTTCTGCAACTGAATGTCCATCCATATAGCTAGTTAGTTATTTGACCTTCCACAGTTCACATGTTGGAATACATACAATAGATGAGACCTTTTAGAAATTAGAAAAAATCATGGAAGAAAAGAGAGAGAGAGAGAGAGAGACAAAGCGAAAAAAAAGGGAAAGTTGGTTTGGCAACGTTATAAGTTTATGCATTCCATTAGGGTGTAACTCTCACCAAGGTTTGAGAGAAACCACCTATTCAACCCTCACCAAACCTCTTCCTCTACAAACATCACCAATATCTATATAGAGATCATTGGAACGGTGTTGTGAAAGAGATCAAGGAGAAGGAGAAAAGATCATAAGAAGTGATGTCAACAACTTCTCATACCATTGCTCACCACAGCTTATTTGAGGAGCAGGATCAGATTTCCACACAGATGGGGTTCTTTCCCTTTCCAACAAACCTTACCTTGCCTCCTTTGGGTTGCCACCAATCCTCTTTGAAAGCCTTCAGCTCCATAACACCTTCTTCACTTGCTATATCTCAACAAGATTCTCCATCAAATCTAACAGAAACCCTATTTCAGAAGTCAAGAGAAGACCTCACTTCCAGCTTTGGAGGAGCTCAATTCCTGTCCTTGCATAGATCCAGTGTAAATCCATGGTGAGACAAATAACCTTATTTAATTCTCTATATCGATCCATTCAAGCATGTTAATTGTATTTGCCTTGTACTTTATCATGTAATTAAATTAGTTAATCATCAACATAGAGACATATCCATACCCTTGTTTTTTTGCATGCAATTAAATCAACGAGTTTTCTCATGTAAGTAAAGAGAGTTGGTGTTTTTCTTTATCCTTGAATTTAGGGCATTGGGAGAAGTGACTGATTGCTTCAGCAGTAAAAGAAGTGGATTTGATGATCATCATCTGGGAATCTCAGCCATGAAGATGAAGAAAATGAAGGCAAGAAGGAAGGTTAGAGAGCCTAGGTTTTGCTTCAAGACCATGAGCGATGTGGATGTATTGGACGATGGCTACAAGTGGAGGAAGTACGGACAGAAAGTTGTGAAGAACACGCAGCACCCCAGGTATTCATCAGTTCAAAGCCCCTCTCTTTTTGCTTTTGCTTTAATTCAAAAGTTGATTCAAGAATATTCAATTCATCGAACCTTTTGATCACCGTTGTAAACATATCTATTCTCTCTCCAATCTCGCCACCCCTCTCATTATTATTTTCATCCTTTTGATCATAATTACATGTTTTCAGCTTTTGCTACTGGTTTCGGCAAGATCTTAATTCTTTCTGAATAATGTGGTGGTGCCTACAAAGATATATAAAAAGCAAAAGTTCCCTTTAAATGTCAAGTTTAAAATGTATATAAAAATACATTTATAACTTTGTTCTAAGGATGGGAAGAAAATTTGCCAAGGTTAAAGAAGAACTAATTATGACCCCTCAGATGTTAATTATAGCATATGAAAATGTACATGTGTACAAGAACTTTTTCCAAACACTCAAGCAGATCATAACACTCATGCTAAGTAGGTCTCTCCAAAGACTTTTCCTCACAAACCCATTATAGCACTTTCCTGTCTTATGGATATAAATGGTCCTCCTAGTGCCTTTATGTTGGTGTATTGATGGCTCTTACATATAGATTCCGATTATATATAACATGAGGATGTTTTGTTATTAAATTGTCATTAATGTGCACTTCAACAAAATTATACTCTCTTACAATGTGATCATGACAAACTCAGAAAAAGGTTTCTTATAGTGTGTTTGGTCTGCATTGCATGCAGAAGCTATTACCGATGCACACAAGATAATTGTCGAGTGAAGAAACGTGTGGAACGTTTGGCGGAGGATCCGAGGATGGTGATAACAACATATGAAGGGAGACATGTTCACTCTCCATCAAATGATCTGGAAGATTCTTCATCTCCATCTCAACTTGGGAACTTCTTATGGTAGATTACAAGTGAAGATGATATTTGTGTAGAATGCATGTGTACTTGGTTGAGGGTGTGCTTTGTTGAGATGAGAATTGAATAAGTATAGAGGATGGAGAAAATGTATTCATAAAATGCAAGATCTTCTCTATCCACTGATCCAGCGTTTTCATCACTTCCAAGCACTCCATATATAAGAGTGTTGTTGATTTTTCTAGTTCTATATATACCACGCATTTTGCTTCTGTCCATGTACTGATTAAAAACTAATTAAGATACTAATGACATATTTGTACGTTGCCTTACTGTTTGGCTCTTTAGTATTCATCTCTCTGTCTCTCTCTATTAACTTTAGTGTAAACACTTTTTAATGGAAATTGCTACTGTTTTCTAAAAAAAGGTTACTTTTATATCTCTTGAATATAATTAAAGTGAGCCGTAAAAACAATAAATTATATAGTCTTAGTTTCAAGAATAAACGTGATGCTTATATATATAAATTAATTTTGAGATTGCAACCTTTATTGTAATTAGAAATTTTCTTGTGCCTGGCTATATTTGAATCTTTTTCCCTTAATTAATCTATCATTAAAAGTATCTATTTACAAATTACTCATCACATACTATTGATCTTTTATTTATTTCTTTTTGGGGTTTTCGCTCTCTCTTTTAAATCACTACAGCATTATACTTTTGCAATTCGAACTTTTCCATTTTTTTTATATGATATGCTAAGATTCGTGTAAGATCTTTGTATTTTCTTTGCATATGTGTATTTTTTTTCATTGAAAGTAGTAAAACCATTTGAATTTTTTCAATTATTTTGATTCAAAATCGTAAACGAGGAAAACTCGTTAGTTATTTTAATGTTAATTTAGTCTCTTGTAATATTGTTGATGCGTTTCATCGGTGTTTAGTGATTTAGGGAAAAATGCTTTCTTTGTTTGATGCAGAAATGTGAGGAATATTATGAGCTAAAATATTGTTGTGGTTAATTATTTGAATGGTTAGTTGTAGTTCATTTTTATTAATTTCATATCGTTTTCTATTTTGGACTCAATCAATTTTGGCTTAGTAATGTTTGAATTTTGTATTTGTTTTCTTTACTTGGTTTCTTTGGTTACAATGATACAGGAAGTTGAGGCAATTATGTGTCAAAATATTGCTGTGGTTAATTATTTGAACAATGTAGTTAATAGATTTTAAAACTTATTCATATAAAGAAGTGGTACCAGCATGGAATATGTAAAATATATTTTGAAGGAGGTTTTTATTATAGATTTTTGGAACAAACTTTTCAAAAGAAATATAATACCTTTTGAAATAAGTTTTTTAAAATAATTTTTTTTAAACAAATTTTCTATAATACAGGAAATAAATTCTAGAATAAGTTTTTTAAAACATAATTTCTAAAATAAAATTTTAGGATTTAAAATTTAAGATTAATAAAATTTTCAGAACATAAATAATAACTTCCTAAATGATAACAACCGTGATAGCCGTAACGACGGCAGCAACCCACCGCAAGAGTAATGATATTTTAATCTCTCTCTCTCTCTCTCTTTTTGTTTTTTTTTTTTTTTTTTTTTTTGTATTGGGTTTTGTTAGTTTTTTTGGAGGTGCAGAATGAAAAAGCCCTCAAGGCATTTGAAGGTGGTCTCGAAATGCAACGATATATCATGAAAATGATATATATTGACTTGAGAGTTTTTCACATGTATTCATACTTTCCAATATCCAATATTTTAGAAAGAGCTTGATTACTTTTTCTACTATTTATTTAATGCAATTTCATTATAATCCTAATAGATAGATTAATTTTATTTTATTTTTTAAATTTATCTAATTTATTTATTTAATCAAAATTCACTTGAAGTGATGTTAATTAGTAACAATAACTTTAAACTATCACTAAAAAATCGTAGCTATTTAGGCACAATAGTCTTTCAGTAACATGGTCACTTATAAAAAATAATAATACTAATTTAATTTAAGTAGATGGTACAAAATTGTATTGATTTTAAAAAGTAAAAATATTTAAGCTGAATCGATTCGATGTTAAAGAATGAATTAAACTATTAATAAATAGTAACGTGAGATTGTATATAATAAATAAATAACGGGACTAAAATATAATTAAGAAAAATAATTATTTGGCCTAATTATATAAATGGTGTTTATTTTGGCGTATGTATGTTGAATAATTTTTTACAATGTGTGTATTATTTATTTAACAACGTATTTATTACAATGCTTGTTTTAATTTATCCACTACTCATTTATTACATTTTTTATACGTCATTTTGTTTGTACTGTTTTAAAAAAGTAATTCTAAAAACTACTATTTCTATTTTTTAAAGGGTCTACGTAAATAAATTTCGTAATTTAAACATGAAAACTAGTTGATAGCATTAATACTTTTTAAAAAGTATCTATATCATCATTTTTTTTTCTATTGTTTACTGCAATAATTATTTTATTAATTTAAAAAGAATCCAAAATTTAATGGGCAATACGGAGATAAATTTATTTTTAATGAAAAGGTTATTTATATATTAAATATAGATAAAATCAGCCATAAAAAAGACGAAGATAAATTGAGAGACATGGAATATATATTTATGATAATACCGGAGTAAAAAAAATAAATGTAAAGTAGAAAATGATAACTCTTTTATGATAATATGAAATAATATTAAGTAAAAAATTTAATAAATTTAGTATGTCATAAATGTTTCAAAATATGTTCATACAAAAGACTGAGTAGGGGTGGGAGTGAATTTATAAGAGGCAAATTTAAATGTTTACATGAAAAAAATTGTGAAACAATTATTATATAAAAAAAATCAAAGAAATTAATTTAAAAAATTTGTAAGAATTTATATGAATGGGAGAAATTAAAAGTCAATTTATAGTCTGAGTGTTCAACTACTATCTTTGTAAGCGGAAAGAATTTTCAAATGTTAATTTATAATCTATTTTTTTATTGGATAATGACAATAATTGTCGTTTATTAATTTTCAATGTGATAGCTTTCAGTTATATAAGTGTTTTTATCAAACTAGTTTAATTATATTTAAAAGAATTTAAATTAAACTAAATTAAATAATTTTGACATATTCTTCTTAAAAGAATTTGTTTCAACTTTATACGTAATTAAAAAAACTATAATTTAAAATTTAAAAATAATTTCAATATAAAATTGGGGACAGATTCGGTTAATGTTAATATTTTAAATCATAATATAATATTTTTAAGTATATTTTTACTTACTATGACATTTGTTAAAATACAATAATATCCTAAATTAATGTATTCTAAAATTACATTAAATCATATGAGTATTTTTTAATGTGATATATTTTAATTATTAATGGTTAATGTTTTATTGTTTTTAAAGTTTTTCTGTTTACTAATTAATTAATTAATTAATTAATTGACTGCATATTTAAAAAAATAACTTTTTGGGGGAATACTTTTATTCCACAAACTTCCTTTTTTTATAGAATAAGATACAAAGAGATTTATATTGAAAATTAAAGGGGTTTGAATATTGAGAAAAATGAATTGTGGAAGAAAAGAGAACTTGGAAGTTATAAAGAAAAAAATATGTGTTTTTTTGTTGTTATTTGGAAGGAAGGATGAGACAAAAAAAAATATTAAATATAACAAGAGATATATTAGGAAGTAAGATGCCTTAAAAAAAGAAAAAAATATATATATTGTTATAGATTTTCAATTAATTGAATAATTAAAGATGAATTAATAAAAGTAATGTTGATAAGATTTATTATATAAGTTAATATATATATATATATTCGAATTTCTATGAACTCAAACATAAAATAACTTATATTCTTGCCAATAAAAGCATTTTAAATTGACTCCCACGTAATCCCTTCACCTTGATGACACCTTAACATAAAATTTGACCAATGAGACTCAATTAACACAATATAGTAAGAGTTTAAATTCAAACATAGCCCTAATTATAAAGCAATTAGGCATGACCGATATAGATGTTTTAAACTAAACGCAATATCCTTGCCACAAAGAGCAAAAGCCAAAATCAATCTATTCAGATTGATTTACACAAATTATTATTACAACAAAGCAATAATTAAGTTGATTTTCACATACTGGCTCCCTCAGTAGCAGAGAGAACAATTCTTCTTTCAAGCTGCATTGAGAAAACAAGTTTTCACAGTAAGAACATCATAAAGATTATACAATATCACTGCAATCAACTCAAAGCGAACTACCAAAATGTTCAAACTAACCAACACAGTAGAGGCACAAACCTTTAGGGAATAAGAAAATATTAATAAAACAATTAACACTATAGTTAATTTGAACCAGTTGAAAAATACAACACTGTTTTAATACTATATAGTTAAACTGATATTTGTTTAAAGTTATAAAATCCATGTGTTGTTGTCTTTAATTTGTTAGGTCATTTAATTACTCAGTTCTCAGCCTAAAAACCTCTTGAGAAAGATAAACGAAATACATTGACAAAGAACAAATATTTGCATATTATTTTTACCTGAAGGCAAGCATGGAGTTTTTCTTGCAGAGCGTTAAATTCACGGTGAGTTTGTTTGAGGGCCTTGAGACAGCTGCAAAGAGATTTTTGTTAATTGAAGATGTTAGATGTTAAATAGAATTAATTAAGGTTTAAGTTGATCTAACATTGGATTAGGTTCATTACTCTTCTTTAGAGGCAGAATCAATAGCGCGTTCAAACCCAGTAATTGCTGCTGTCATTCTACATGCTCCAAAACTGAGATATACACAAATTAATAATAGTTAGAACAAATAGCAGGTTGAGAGTTAATCAAGCCATTCTCAACCCTAATTACCCCTTTCTTATGAAATAACAATTATATACATTAAATTGTGAATTGGGATTTGTTAGTTAAATAAAACTTTTGAAATAACGTATTTTCTAACATTATGTTCATAATATTTTAGTGTTAAATAATAATGTTTTTTTTTTAAAGATTCTTGCCATCTATTTTATGTTATTTGACTTAAGGTATAAATAATAATAATATATAGTTTTATGTCAATAATTTAGTTAAAAAGTTAAATGATTGTTTAATGGACTTGAATTTAGTTTTTTTTTTTTTATTTCCAATTGTGTGTTCTTTTGATTTTTATTGAATAAAATCAGTTAAGGTGTAGAGATTTCCATGAACACAAGGATCTATTTAAACTTGGATATGATAATTTACTTATATATACACTTTTTTTTCATTGATTTGAGTTGAAATTTATATTGTGGAAAACTCTGAATATATTACAGACTTATCATATATACTATACCATTCCATTTGATGCAAATATTAAAACAAATTACCTTAAAGCACTGCCTTTAACTTTATAAACGTACTCTTTCATGAGATTGTAGTTCCAAACCTGGTCATTCCTACATTAAAGAAAATATCAAATTTAAAACTAACCTTTAGTTCATATTTATATTCTGATAAAAGAAAAAAAAAGTTTGTATACATTTTTTTAGTATATAGGTACATTTTGTATTATTTTTTCTTAAAACACAAACAAAAGTATGCACCAATATTGTAACTGTTTTTTAACATAAAAACAAGCTAAAATACCTACAAAATACTTTTTTTTTCATAAAAATATCATATTGTATATGAACAAGGAACAGTGAAAAGTACATTATCTGAGTTAAAAGTTTCAAGTCTTCTCGGGCAGAACTGCAAAATTCTGATATGATTTCAATGAAGAAGTGGTCTTCTATATTCGTTTTCAAGGAGTAGAGTAAAGAGAATTGATCATCTACTATACCCTAACAAAAAAGAGTGAAAAAAATATAGAACAAAATGAGATTACTTCACTGCAAAAACTTAGGTTGAACATAAAGTTATATAAAATTTGTGAGAAAAATATTGATAATAAAATAGTTTAGAGAAAAACCTCTTGCTTCATGGATTTGAAAGTGTCAGAGAGCTGCAACTTGAAGGAGTTCATATGAACTATTTTTCAAGCCTTTTCAAAACTGAGTATAAAGAAGAGAGTTATACACACCATATAGATATATAGAGAGAGTATTGGAAAAGGATTAGTAGAATACACTTCCAATCAAATTGGTGAATGTATTCATTAAACTATTAAAATTTGAAAATGCAAAGATGAATGATTTTCCTTAATCTTTATCAGGTACCCTTTTTTATTTGGTAAGTGGTGTTCATATTACTTAATATATCCTGAATTTAATATTTTTTAAACCTAATAATTAATTTCATAATCATATATATGCATATGTATATATATATATATATATATAAAGAAAGAGAGATTATTTATTTAAAGAGAAATTAATTTAAACTTAAATACAGACATAAAAACACTCACGAGTAATGGACATTTAAAATGGTTATATTTGGAAGACAATTACCAAATTCTTATGATCCAAAATAAGAAAATTAGTTACAATGAGTTTGATTATTGTTTGTACTGATTCAAAGATTTCACGATTCTTGGAACTATACCTTTACCAAAAAAAAAACTATATTTAATATATATACATTATTATATGTAACTTTTTATACAGAAATTTAATCGAATTAACTTACTATGAACAATATTTTATTCATTAATATAAGGTATTGATGAACTCTTAAATGTCTATAACTTTTTTACAAACAATACATACAAATAACTAAAGGTGGTTTTCTCAAACACGTCTGCACTTCAGTAAAAAGGCACATTTTAACAATTACTAAAATATGTTTTCCAACCTTAATTTTTACATATTTATTATGTGAGAGAGTAATTTTAATTAAAACATTAATAATAATTTGTATATATATATATATATATATATTATTTATTTTTAACCCTCTCCTTTTAGGACTATTTCTCTCACACAAAATACTTTAATCATAGAGTCTTATAGATAATTACATCACAAATGTCTAGGTCAACGGTTTGATAATTTAGCAGTACAACTCTTAATATTTCTTTCTTATTTAAGTAAATACTACTGTTATTTCTGAAACCCCTATCTGAATAATACCAAATCATTTATATCCACTTTTAAATACTATTTAAATGAAGTACCAACATCATATGTATTTTGTCTCTTCATGAATCTAATTAAGATGATTTTCTAACAAATTTTTTAAAAAATCATATAAGTGCTTGATTATTTTCAATGAAAATTTTATCACAATATAAATTAAATTTAACGCTAAACTGTGTTAAACTATATAATACTACTGAAGTCATAAAATTTTAAATGGACATAAAATAAATTTTTAAGACATGAAATGTTTTCAAATAAAAATAATTCAACACTAAATTTGTGTTAAACAATAATAGCACTAAATTCATAATAGATTCAAAGAAATTAAAACATTAAATGTTGCCAAATAAAAATATATAATAAGGTTTAATACTTTAAGTGAAGTATTGGATTCAAAGATTTTACTTTTTATTATATTATTTGTCTCACTTAATCCTCTTTCGAAGTTAGAAACTTCTTTTATATTCTCCTTATCATAAGAAGTAATGAAGTTATGACTAATATATTTACATTATCTACATTTCCTCACTTATTTGTCCATGTTTAATTCTTCACCATCCTTTAAACGTTTTTGCTTTGGACTTCCTTTAGTATTTTGAGTCTGGATGACATTGCACAAAATTAATTATGTATTTTTCATTGTTATCTTCACTTTTTCCTCATTTAGAACTAATAATTTTTTCTTTATCAAGTGACATTTCAAGATACTAACATAATGAGAAATATTAAACAAAAATTTTAAAGATGCATTCATGAATAAATACACTCAAAATATGGAAATAAAAAGTACTGTAGAATTCGAAGTGTTTATATGAACAACTTACTACTTGTTTATTCCAATAAACTTTAAGCTTTTGAGTCTTGGCTTCCTTATAAAATTACTAATTTTTTCTTAAAGAAACACCAAATATTGAATAGCTTTCTTGAAACTTTTTTTTGGATACAAAAAGAGTTAAAATATCTTAAGCTTGATGTTTTAAAGGAGATAGATTTCGTAATGAAAAGCCCCTGTATTTATCCAATAATGTCATCAATGGCTAGATTAATCTGCATGCAACAATACAAAAATAAATAAATTATGTATATATAGTATACAAATTGTGTAAATAAAAACTATATAAAGAAACAATATACAAATAAATAAATCATATTTACTTGTTTAATTAATTGATTCAAACAAACACAAAAGCTTGTGAATCTTTTCGAATTAATACTTTTAAATCTATCGTTGTCATCAAGAAAAGAAAAAACTAAAAGCAACCTTAAGGATACAGGAGAAACTAATAGTGCCTTATTTCATGAAGGCATAAGACATATTTATAATTTGCATGTTAAATTTTTCAATCACTTAGCACCATTACTTAAGTACCAAGCTTGTATAATTGATAAAAACTAGTACACTATTGCAAATATTAGTGTCGCGACCACATCATGGTGAACGGCGATAAAAAAAAACAGTTTAATATTTTTTTCTTTAAAAAAAATAATCATCGTAGTTTATCATAAAAACTTATGAAAAACTTAAAAAAAAAGGAATAATTTAAGAATCAGAGATGATTTCAGAGGAAAAATATGAGTGATGTGTGTGTGAAATATGTATGTGAAAAGAGTCAGAAGGGTTAATTTCACCCTTTTTATATAACTGTAATTCCCGCTTTTTTTCCATTAGCCGTGTGAGGGAAAAGAGAAAAGAAAAAGAAAAAAATTACAGCGGCCTGGTGTGCATAAGGAGAGGACGAGTTGTTACTGTACCTTACTGCCCTGTTCCTGTACCCTCTTCCTCTTCCTGTACTTTCATATCTACTTTCATATAAAATATGAAATGAAAGATGCTCTCAACTTTATCAAATTAGCCTCTACCTTTTCATTTTTATCTGATTCACATAATCTGATTCATATAGGCAAAAATATGAGAACTGAATGACACCTGTGTTCAAGTTACATGGTAAAAAAATTGACAACCAGATAGTATATCATCCGGTTATCATTTCGGCATCTCTTCACAAAATCAGCATATGTTGGTTTTCATTTGAAGATGAGAACCGGATCCAGTTCTCGTTTTGTTTTGAAGATGAGAACCTCGGTTCAGCGAAAAAATTGACAACCGGATAAATACGTCATTTGGTTGTCAATTTTTTCTCAATATAAATGGGATTGTCAATTTTTTCTCAATATAAATGGGAGTGTTATCCGATTTTATTTTTTTCGATATTTTTTTTAAATTATTTTTTTTTTCACTCGGACGAGGGACAATTAGCTACCAAAGAGTATAGTGGACCAACCACTAAATTTAACCACTAAATTAGAAGACCATGTGCCATATATGTTTAATCAAATACGTTTCTTGCATAATACCTCGTCAGAGATATAATTATTTAATTTTATATATATATATATATATATATATATATATATATATATATATATATTTTTTTTATATATATATATTTTT